>Ga0066637_10000235_pt1 | contig 33370 bp, 28 predicted proteins | sample CryGeyCG2014_020_FD_62737 | JGI IMG/M metagenome (GOLD analysis project Ga0066637, IMG submission 62737) | Groundwater microbial communities from aquifer - Crystal Geyser CG08_land_8/20/14_0.20 | ecosystem: Environmental > Aquatic > Deep subsurface > Groundwater | place: USA: Utah: Grand County...
GAAAAAACCTGATTTGGATAAACGGCTATTGATGACAGCTGCCGTTGATCTTGATGTGTTGCTCAATACTTATACTTCTTTTGTGACTCAGGGGGGTAAGAATGTATTGACCGATCCCTTATCTCATTTTGGCGCCAAATTCCCCGGTCAGCATTGAACAAATCAGATTATGTATTGGCTGAACTTCTTCTTCGGTTAAGGTGCGTTCGCTAGAACCATAAAGACAGGATAAAGTCAGGCCGCGGTATCCGGCAGGTATCTGTTTGCCTTTATAATAATCCACGATTTTTAAGCTGCACAATAAAGGCCGGCCTTTTTCTCTTAATTCACTAAGCATCTCTTTAACGGAATTCTCCGTTTTAAGAATAAAACTTATATCTCGGGTAATACCCGGGTATTTTGGCGCGGGCGCATATTTCTTATCCAACGCGGCATAAGATAAAATTTTCTCTAGAGATACTTCTAACGTAAAAACATCCTTATTCTTTATGCCGCATTTATCCAATAACGCAGAGCTCAACATTGACATTAAGCCCACTTTTTCCTTATTGATATAAACAGCTGCTTGAGATCCTTGAAGACTATTAACAAATACGTAGTCCTTGATGCCAAGCCTGCCAAAGAGCGCCTCGATTATGCCTTTTAGATTAAGTAACCCTAACTCATCTTTAACCGCGCCTTCATTAAGCAGTATTGTTTTTGTCCCGCTTAAGGCTATGCCTAATTTAAGTTCCTCGCAAGGCGCATTACCTTCTTTTAAAAAAACGTTGGCGGCCTCAAAGAGGGCAACGTAATCCTGCTTCTGATTTAAATTATACGCGATCGCGCGGATAAGCCCCGGAAGAAGAGTGGTCCTTAAAACTTCCTGTTCTTGGCTTAAAGGATTCATTAGCCCTATGGCGCTTAAAGAAGAGGCGTTAAAATCATTGAGTATTTTAGAATCCATAAGGCTATAAGTAATCGCTTCATTTAACCCTAAACTAACCAGCATATTCTTTATATTAGAAACCAAATCCCTTCTCTCTCTTATGGTTACGGAAGGCGAGACCTTGGGTATGCTCTGGGGTATTTTTTCGTAGCCATAGCTGCGCGCTATCTCTTCAATTAAATCTACGCCTAAATTTACATCCTGGCGGAAAGATGGAACGCCTATGCTAAAGCTATTCTTAACCTTGGCTTTTACTTTAAACCCGAGTGAGCTTAGGATCGTTTTTATTTTTACCGGCGGTATATTTTCTCCTAAGAGGTTATTAACATTTTCTGTTTCTAGGGTTATATTTTTAGGCTTAAGCTTGCTTACGCCATTAATTTCAAAGGCGGCCTCTTCTCCTCCGGCAATCTCCTCTATTAACTCTCGAGCCCGAGAAGAGGCCTTTTCTACTATCCCTAAATCTATCCCCCGCTCAAACCTATAACTTGACTCGCTCTGTAATCCTAAGGCCTGCCTGCCGCGGCGCACCACAATAGGATTAAATACCGCTGCCTCTAACAGGATATTTTTTGTGCCTTCGGTAACCTCAGTATCTCGGCCGCCCATTATACCGGCGATAGCTATTGGCGTGTTCGCGTGTTCACATGTTCGCGTGTTCACATGTTCACCAACTTCGGATGCAATAACTAAAATCTTTTCATTTAGAACTCTTTTTATACCATCTATGGTAACTATTTCTTCTCCATTCTTTGCTCTTTTTACAATTATTTTGAACGGAAGAACTTGCGAACTTGCGAACTTGCGCACCAATCTATCCAAGTCAAATGTGTGCAAAGGCTCGCCTAATTCAAATAATACATAATTAGTAATATCAACTATGTTATTCACGCTGCGGCAACCCACCAGCTCTAACCTTTTCCTTAACCATTCAGGAGAGGGGCCTGCTTTGACACCCCTAATTATTCTGGCGGTGTATAGAGGGCAATCTTTTTTGTTTTCAATCTGAATTGAAAACAGCCGCGAATTATTAGCGTGTAGCGGATAGCGGATAGCGGATAGATTTTTGCTATACGCTCTACGCTCTACGCTATACGCTCTAAGTTTCGAACCCGTAATCGCCGCCACTTCCCGGGCAATCCCATAAACGCTTAGCCAATCCGGGCGGTTAGAAGTAACCTCGATCTCCAAGACAAAATCCCCTGCCTTCCCTTCTAAAGAAACTACCTCTAGCCCCGCCATAGTGAGCTTATCCGCCAACTCTCGGGGAGGAATCTTAATAGCGACAAAGTCTTTTAGCCAATTATAGGTAATCTTCATTTTAAAACTGTTTTAAAAATCTTAAATCATTCTCATAAAACAACCGGATGTCATTTATCCCATATTTAAGCATGGCGATTCTTTCCACGCCCATGCCAAAGGCAAACCCGGTATATTTCTTAAAATCAATATTTACGTGTTTAAAAACATTGGGATGAATCATCCCTGAGCCCAAAATCTCAAGCCAGCCTTTCCTCCCGCAGACTGAACATCCCTTGCCTTTACAAATTATGCAGGATATATCCACTTCTGCCGAAGGCTCGGTAAAAGGAAAGAAGTGCGGCCGGAAACGCATCTTAATATTTTTCCCAAAAATAGTTTTAGCAAAAACCTCCAATATCCCTTTTAAATCCGAAAACTTAATCCCTTCATCTACCATAAAACCTTCTACCTGATGGAACATAAACGAATGCGAGGCATCCACTGCGTCCGGGCGATATACCCGGCCCGGCACCACCACGGCTAAAGGGGGCTTGCGCGATTGCATCACGCGTATTTGCACCGGCGAGGTATGGCTGCGTAAAAGCATCTTAGGATAATCTTTTAAATAAAATGTATCAAATGCCTCACGAGAAGGATGTTCTAAGGGAATATTTAAGCCGGTAAAATTATTGTATTCAGTCTCTATCTCCGGGCCTTCAACGACAGAAAAACCCATACGCTTAAATATTGAGCAGATCTCATCAGTAACCTGGGTCAAAGGATGGAGCCGCCCCAACTCCTGAGCAATCCCCGGCATACCAATATCCCAAGGTTCCAGCTTCTGTTGTTTTGAGCTTACGCTAATAGCTTTTTGTTTTTCTTCAATCAGAGAGAGAAGCTTATTTTTCAGGGAATTAACCTGCTGGCCAAAAACAGGCCTCTCTTCTTTCGCTATCCCGGATATAGTGCTGGTTAATTGGGTTAGGAGCCCTTTTCTCCCTAAATATTTCAGGCGGAAATGCTCTAAGCTTTCCGGAGAATTTACATTACTTATTTCTGTGTCTATTTGCGCAAGAATAGCGTTAATATCCATACTAAGAATAACACCCCCAATAATATCAATGCCTGATTTCTTTTTGCCGGATTCAATCTTTCCCGGGTAAATCTCCCGGAATCTATCTTGCGTAAAGTTTGCGCGTGTATATCCAAGTCTCCGCCATGTTCAGGGCAGGCACGGTGAAAGACCCCGGAAACCTCAATAATATCTCCTTTTGCCTTATAACTCCCGGTATAAGTAATTTCTCTGGCTAAAGAGAAGGGAATCCATATACCGACGGCGTTTATCCCGTCATTAACATTCACCCAAGCGAAATCAGCGCGCTTCATCACCTCGCCTATAACTTCGCCTTTATAGGTAATTATTTTACCGTCTAATTGCTTAGCGTTATTAATAAGTTCCGTGCTGGATAAAGGCTGCGCATAACAAACAGAGAACAGAGAACAGAAAACAGAGAACAGAGTAAAAATCCTCATCTGTAATCTGTCCCGACGCGCTATTTTTATATTCGGTCGGGATCCCGACTTTACGCCGGGATAATCTGTAATCTGTAATCTAATCATTATTTTCCTTTTATTGCTGCCACAAAAAACCCAATCAAGGTAAATACCGACATAAACTCTAAGCGGCCCGCCCACATCTGAAATATATAAGTCATCTTCAATACTGCCGGCATAGAGGGCGCGGTTATCCCGCAAGACAACCCTACATTCGCCGCGGCTGATGTAGATTCAAACAAGGATTCTAAAAACGGGTAGCCGTAAAACATCCCCACACAAGAACCTAACCCATATAAAACCAAATACGCCAAGGTAATTAATAGCGCACCCCTAACCTGCTTATCCTCCAAGAAAATTTCTTTTATATGATGAAACTTCTGGACCACAATTGCCCTCTCAGGAAGAATTATCCTTTTGATATCCTCTACCAGCGCTTTAAAGATTATGCCTATCCTGAGCATTTTAATCGCTCCGGTAGTAGAGCATACAGCGCCGCCTAAACCCATAGCCAAGATTACCCCCACCAGTGCCAGATGGCTCCATTCATTCACAAACTGCCGGGCATATATGGTCTGGAAACCTGTTCCGGTATGCCCGGAAATAAGCTGGTAGAAGCCTTTGCGAAAAAGCATGACCGCCTTAGGATAAATACCTGCTTGAGTCAATCCTGTAGCGGTAATAGAAAATGTGATTATAACCGTTATAAATAGGGTAATGGTCTCTATATTTTTAAAGATTTCTTTGCGATTACCCATCCAGATATGGTAGTGCAGTTTAAAATTAAGCGCGCCCAAGATCATAATGGCAATAGTTACAATTTCGAAGACAAAGGAGTGATAATAAAGAATGTTTTGTGACTGTGGGGCAAAACCGCCGGTATCAAAGGCAGCCATGAATACGCAGGCGCCATGGAAAAAAGCATTGGATGGCTTCATCCCGCCCAAGGCCCCGACTATACCTAAAATAAGGGTCCCTAAAATCAAATAGACGATACTTACTAACCATATGAATCTTGAAGTATGCATCACATTCGGCATTATCTTTTCGTCGCGCGCCTCGCCTACATACATCTTAAATGCCCCGGAGGCCCCTTTAACGAAAAACGAAAGGGCAATAATTACGATCCCCTGTCCGCCGATAAACATAATCAAATGGCGCCAGAGATTATGCGCCAGAGATATATGGTCTAAATTTTGAACTAAGGTCAATCCGGTAGTAGCAAACCCGGACATAGAATCAAAACAGGTATCTAAGTAGGATCCCCAATGGCCGCTTAGATACATCGGTATCGCGCCTAAAAGCATAGCTGCCAGCCAGGAAAGAGAGACAACGATCATCCCTTGCATCCAATTAAGATCGCGCTCGGTATAACATATTTTAGTGAGAATAAGGCCAAAGATTAAGCCTATTTCCAGGCCAATTAAAAAATCTAATGCAGGATTTATTTCTCCTGCGCCTAAACCTATTAATATAGGTATAATCATAGTGCAGGCGAGGCCTAAGATGATCTTACCTAAATAATAACCTACAATCTTAATATCGTGGATGGTGGGCTTTAAAATCATGGTTTAAGCAAAAGGCAGATAAGAAACGCCGCAAGCATTATAAAGAAAGCGTATAATATCTCCGTAGATATGCCTAATATGATATTTAACGGAAGTTTTATCTTAATCATAATTTACCTACCAGTAAATTCAAAAGTTGCGGCTCATTACCTACAAGTGTTAAAGCGACCACATCATCCCCGGATTTAAGTATGGTATCCCCCTTAGGCACAATAACCTCTTCGCCCCGCAAGATAGAGACCAAAACCGAATCTTTGGGAAGGACAATGTCTTTAATCTTTTTATTAATTACCGGCGAATCTTTCGGCAGGTCCACGCGCACGATAGCAAGCTTGCCGCGCTTAAAACTCATCAGGTTTACAAAATCCGAGAAGGACACTTCTTCCTCAATAATCTTGGCGATTATCTTGGTGGAATCAACCGGGACGTCAATACCTAATTCACTAAAGGTATGCTCGTTGTCGGGGTTATTCACCCTGCCGACTGTGCGCTGGATATTAAACCGCTCTTTGGCTAACTGACAAACAATCAGATTATCCTCATCATCCCCGGTAACCGCAGCCACTATGTCTGCCCGGGCTATGCCCGCCTCTTCTAAAATCCTCGGGTCGCAGCCATCGCCATTAATCACTAAGGCGTCCATACCCTTAGCCGCCTCCTCGCAGATAAGTTTATTCTTATCCACGATACTGACGGTATGTTTGTTTCTTATGAGCCTTTTAGCTAAGAAATACCCTATCTTACCTGCGCCGACTATTATAATATACATACCGTTACAGACCTCCAATTATCCCCGCTACAAAATAGTTTGTAATGGGATACATTATGGCCTCTTAAATTTTAGAGCAGCTTAAACTTTTCTTTTACCTTATCAAGGCTGACGACCTTGATTACCGCCATTAATACATCTTTGGCCTTAAAGATAGTATCTGCTTCCGGAATAATAACTCCGGAGAGCCTCCTAATAGCCACTACCATGAATTCCTGGGGGATATTTATAGCTGCGGGAGTCTTGCCGATAAGATCATCCTTAACTTCAATCTCAAAAACTCCGAGATCCTTGGTTTCAATAAGATAGCTGGAAAAACGGCTTTCAATAATTTTATCTCTTAACATGGCGGCAAAAAGCGTTGTCCCGCTTATAATATCTAAACCCAATGCCGCGTAGATATGCGCGCGCTGCGGATCATACACGCGGGCGATAACCTTAGGCACTTTAAATATTTTCTTAGCCACTTGCGCTGAAATTAAATTAGTGTTGTCGCCGTTGGTAACGGTGCAAAAGGCATCTGCTTTTTCAATTCCCACCTGTTTTAATAACTCAAGGTCAAAACCATTTCCGGCCATGGTTAAGCCGTTAAAGGTACTACCCAACCGCTCAAAGGAATCCCGAGACTTGTCAATTACAACGACATTGTGGCCTTCGTTAGAAAGAAGCTTTGCCAGCTCCGCTCCGACCCTTCCGCAACCAACTATTATAACATACATGATATGCCCTTTCGTTCGTAAGTGAGGACTAACCCTTGGCTGTGGTAACCAACTTTTTAAATGCCTGACTATCCTTTACCGCCAAGTCCGCAAGAATCTTACGGTCTAAAGCAATCTTGGACTTTTTTAAGCCATTCATAAATACGCTGTAGGTAATGCCCTGCGCCCGGCAAGCGGCATTAATACGCGCGATCCATAAAGCGCGGAATTCTCTCTTCTTGTTGCGCCTGTCGCGATAGGCATACTTTAAGGCATGCATAAGCGCTCTGCTCGCCTGTTGGTATTGCTTGCTCCTATCCCCGAAAAAACCCTTAGCCTTTTTTAATAATCTCTTTTTCCGCCTGCGCGTAGCAGGGCTATGCTTAATCTTAGCCATAACAACTACTCTCCTTAATGAGCCCTTAACATTTTTCATCCCCGTAGATACTCAAGAAAATGTCAAGGGCGAATTATCCCGGCGAATATACCAAAATTATCGAAGAGAATTTTAGTACATCTTATAAGCCGGGACATACACCTTTCTACCCATACGGCAGCATCCTCTTTAGATACTTTGTCTCTTTTTTATTATCCAAGATGCCCCGCTTCCTTAAAGACCTTAATCTTTTGGCCTTCTTGTTTGAGGCAAGATGGCTTTTACCGCCGGGAGAATATTTGATCCTCCCCTTTTTGGTTAGCTTAAACCTTTTAGCCACTCCTCGCTTAGTCTTTAACTTTACCATTTTTACCTTTCCTTATTTAGGCGCAATTACAAAATACATAATCCTGCCATCTAATGAAGGCAGTTTTTCTACTTGTCCATCATTGGCTAAATCCAAAATAAACCTATCTAAGACCTTCCTTCCTAAATCCAGATGCTCCATCTGCCTGCCGCGGAAGAAAAGGTTAATCTTAACTTTGTCTTTCTTCTTTAAAAAACTTATCACCTGTTTTAGTTTAGTTTCGTAGTCATGGTCGTCAATATTAGGCTTGAGGCGAATCTCCTTAAGCTTGCCCTGCTTCTGGTGCTTCTTGGCTTCGCGCTCTTTCTTTTCTTCATCGTATTTAAATTTGCTAAAGTCGATGATGCGGCAAACAGGAGGATCGGCATTAGGAACTACTTCCACCAAGTCTAGTTCATATTGATCAGCTAATTCCAACGCTTTCTGTATGGCTACTACCCCTAACTGATTAGCGTCCGGGCCAATAAGCCTGACTTGCGGGGTATGAATCCTTTCATTAACACGGATAAACCTTCTTATCACAATCACCTATTCCTTTCTTGTCTTGGTTCGCTAGTTCGCTAGTTCTAAAGTTAGTTGAATAGCGACTCAGCAAATTCTGTTTTCTATCTCTTTATTTATTTGGCCAATAAACTCCCCCAATGCTTTACTACCTAAATCACCTTGGCCTTTTTTTCTTACCGCAACTGTCCCTGCCTTGGCCTCGCGCTCTCCCACCACCAGACAATACGGAATTTTGTTTATTTCGGCATTGCGGATTCTTTTGTCCAGCGTTTCATTACGGTCATCAATACCCGCGCGGATTCCGTTTGTATCAAGTTCTTGCTTTACTTTCCGGGCGTACTCCAAAACACTCTCTCTAATCGGAATCACTAAAACCTGCTGCGGGGCAAGCCAAAGAGGAAAATCCGCATTGTAATGTTCTATTAAGGCGCCGATAAAACGCTCTATACTCCCCAATAAAACCCTATGCAGCATTATCGGCTGCCTCTGTTTACCCTCATTATCAATATAAGACAGATTAAACCTTTTGGGAAGGGCAAAATCGCATTGTATGGTAGCACACTGCCACTTTCTTTTTAAGGCATCTTTTAATTTTATGTCAATTTTCGGGCCATAAAAAGCTCCATCACCCTCGTTGATGTCATAAGCTAATCCCTTTTCTTTTAAGGCATCCTCTAACGCCTCAGTCGCCTTCTGCCAATCTTCGTCGGAACCGATCGATTTCTTAGGCCGCGTGCTTAATTCTATTGCCAGGTCATCAAACCCAAAAACCCTCATTGTATCAAATGCAAAATCTATAATCCCCTCAATCTCGGCGCAAAGCTGTTGGGGCAAACAAAATATATGCGCATCGTCTTGAGTAAACCCGCGCACGCGCAATAGGCCATGCAAAACCCCCGCCTTTTCACGACGATAGACTGTCCCCAATTCAAAGAAACGTATGGGCAAGTCTTTGTAGCTTCTTGTTTTTGATTTGTAAATCAAAATGTGCCCGGGGCAATTCATCGGCTTTAAAACATATTCTCCGCCGCTATTTTCGGCGGGCCCACCTCCGCCACAAGAATTGGCGGATGCGCCAATATTTATGGCGCAAATGTTTTTGGCGGATTTGTCATCCTCTATTTTAAAGGTATACATATTCTCTTTATAATAATCGTAGTGCCCGCTGGTTTTCCAAAGGCCAGACTGCATAATATGCGGGGTAATTACCATTTGATATCCGCGCTTTAAATGCTCTTTCTTTTCATAATCTTCAATAATGCCGCGTAAGATTGCCCCATTAGGATGATAAAAGACTAAACCCGCCCCTGCCTCTTGATGATATATGTTAAATAGCTCCAAGGCTGGGCCTAACTTACGATGGTCGCGCAACTTCGCTTCTTCCAAATTCTTTAAATGCTCATCCAACTCCTTTTGATTCAGAAAGGCTGTGCCATAAATTCTCTGCAGCATAGGGTTAGTCTCTATCCCATGCCAGTATGCCCCGGCGACAGAAAGTAATTTAAAGGCCTTAATTTCTCCGGTAGATTTAATATGCGGGCCGCGGCATAAATCTGTAAAACTCTTGCCGGTTCTATATATTGAAACTGTTTCTCCGGGAATTTCGTGAATTAATTCTAATTTATAATCCTCTTTTAATTTGTTAAACAGAGCCATAGCGTCTTTTTTGGAGAGCTCTTCGCGGGTAAACGGCTCATCCTTTTTAATAATCTCAAACATCTCTTTCTCTATCTTGGCTAAATCCTCGTCGGTAAACGGACTTTCCTTGTCAAAATCATAATAAAATCCGTCCTCTATGGAGGGGCCGATAGCTAATTTTACCTCCGGCCAGAGCTCCTTCACCGCCTCTGCCATTACATGCGAACAAGAATGTCTTAAGGTATCTAAATCCATAGTTTTTCTGGTAAGGCACTCCGCTCGCTAAACCGCTTGTCGCGGTTTTTAACGCTCGCTTGAGTGCCATTTGAATTTTTCTTGTCGAAAAATTCAAATGGGCCCAAGAGGATTTGAACCTCTGGCCTTTGCGATGTCAACGCAACGCTCTAACCAACTGAGCTATGAGCCCGCATTATCTCTTCGTATTCGCTCATAGCGACTGTCAACCAATCCCGACGACCTCGCTTTTGCTCGGTGTCGGGACCCCGACCTCCGACGTTTTTGGTCGGAGCGTCGGGGCTGAGCTATGAGCCCAAATTTTTTGTTCGCTTTGCTCATAGCGAACACCTTTTGCCAACGACGAGCAGCGCAAACGCGCTGCGAGGAATCTCACCGCTTTTTTTGGCGGGACTGAGCTAAGCGCCCGCTTATTTTAAAGTGGGCAAGGAGGGAGTCGGACCCTCATGACCTTGCGGCCAATAGATTTTAAGTCTATCGTGTAAACCATTCCACCACTTGCCCAATATTTTTACAATTACCCGTAAACCGTTTTACTTTGATTCCAACCCTGATACGAAACTAAACATTCCTGAGCCAATTTTATTTTCCTATTCAACCCAAGGCAATCCTTATAGTAGCATCGCCTAGCAATTTCTCTTGCTGCCATCTTGCCATATTTTAATATCCACTGGCTTTTACTCTGCTTGTAAAGCTTTCCTCTAATTTTCAATAAAGACTCGATTATGTTTTTAAGCCACCTAATAAATTTTGGAGAACCGGAATAAATTCTGATACTCCACTGCTCTCCATCATTAGATGGATGAATCCACTTTCGTATACATCCATCCCCATCAATTAAACCTCGTAAAAAATCACTAAAAAATTGGCTTGGCACTTTAATATCTTTTAAAATTAATGATTTGTTCGGCATAAGTCCAATCAATAAAAGAAAATCGTAAAATCCTTTATTCGCAATTTGAATACGATACGCTTGCTTAGGGGTGTTTTTGTTCTTGGCGCACACTCGACTTGCAAGCCCCATACGATCTTTTATTAGCTGCAAAAAGTCTTGATCTTTGGCGGTTATATCTACATGCCTACCGTCCTTACATAAGCACCCATCGCTGGTAATCAATCCTACCAAATACCAAAGATTTACTCCGGCAATATTTAAATCTTTTCTTATATTCGGCATTTAATTTTCAAGGCGTGGACCGGACTCTCCCGACGTTCGCCTCCGTCTCAGTCGGGACCGGTATATAACTGTTTTATCCCGCATCGCCTTCGTAAGTAGCTGGATGCGAGACAGACCACGCTTATTTTATCAAAGGCGCGGGTGGGATTTGCACCCACGCATAATGGTTTTGCAGACCACTGCCTTTCTACTTGGCTACCGCGCCATTTGTCAAATATTCTTCTTTACCTCTTTGATTATCTCCTCAACTTCAGCCAAACAGCCAATACCCATATCGCCACAAGCAAGCCTGCCCTCTTTAGGCCCGATAAACCTATAACCCAATCTTTTAAGCTTGGCAATATTCTCTTGGGTAATTTTATTTTTATACATATTCTCGTTCATCGCCGGAGCAATCAAAACTGGCGCCTTGGTTGCAAGGATAATGCAGGTCAATAAATCATCACAGGTGCCTGCGGCTATTTTAGCGATTATATTCGCTGTTGCCGGGGCAATTAAAATCAAATTTGCCTCCTTGGCTAAGGATATATGCTCTATCCCCCAGGCCCGCGGAGTATCAAAAAGGCCGCGGTAGACCTTATCTCCGGAAAGACTCTGAAAAACTATTGGCCTGATAAGCTCCTCTGCCTCCTTAGTCATCACGACAGAGACAGAAAACCCCCGTTCTTTTAAACGGCGCAGGATATCGCAAGATTTATAAATAGCGATACTCGCGGTTACCCCTAAAATAATATTTTTCTTTGCCATGTTCGATTCTTTATTCCGTAGGGCAACCCCGTGGTCCGCCGCAGGCGGATTTTACGGGGCGCAACTTCATTTATTTTTTCTGCTTGATCTTCTTCGCCTGGATTCTCCCGGCGGCAATTTCATACAAGGCTACCGTAGAAGGCTTAATATCAGCACTAACATCCACAAGCCTTGGCTGGCCTTCGGCAATCTCAAGCGCTCTTTTTGCCGCCAGATTTACCAATTTATAAATTGAACTTTCGCTCTGCCGCAACAACTTTTCTCTCTCTACATAACCCATAAATCGCACCCCGCTCTTATCTATTGGAGCCCCGCCGGGCTAAAACCCAAGGCCCCTTCTCCCTTAATATAATATCCTTCAACTTTTTTACCGCCCGGCCTAAATTTATGTTTCTTAAGGTATAGTCGCATTGGGATGAATTCTTAAGCTCTTCCCTCGCGAGTTTTAAGCGCCTTAAAATTTCTTCCTGATTAGTGCTGAGAGAACGGCCTTCTATCCTCTTGCGCAACTCTTTTACCGACGGAGGAATAATAAGAATGACTACTGTATCCTTAGGGTAAAGTTTTTTTATCCTCAGCGCGCCCTTAAAATCCAAACACAATATTATATTCTTACCCTTAAAAAGGTTAGCCTCAAAAGAATCCTTTTTAGTGCCATAATAATAACCTAAGTACTTTGTCCATTCAAGGATTTTCTTGGCTCTTTTAAGCCTGAGAAATTCCTTTTCGCTTATAAAAAAGTAGTCCTTCCCCTGCCGCTCGCCCAATCGCTTAGGGCGGGTAGACAAAGAAATAGATTTGACAAATTTCTTTTTAAGCAATCCATCTTTAAGAACCAGTTCGCGTAAGGTTGTTTTACCGGAACCCGAAGGCCCGGAGAGGACAAAAATCATTCTATATTCAGCGCCTGTTCCCGAATCTTTTCAATTAAGCTTTTAATCTTAAGCACTTGAGCAGATACCATCACATCAAACGTCTTGGCTGCCAGAGTATTCGCCTCGCGCTGCATCTCTTGAGCGATAAAATCAAGTTCTTTGCCTATGGAACCGTCCGCATTAATTTTATTCTTAAAATTACGCAGATGAAAGACTAACCTATCTATCTCTTCGGTTGTGTCCGTGTCTTTTAAAAATACCGCGCGTTCTTCATCATTATCAAATGCCTTCAATTTATTTTTAATTGCTATTTTAAGCCGCAACTTTATATTTAATAACCTCTCTTTAAGTTCATCTGCCTGTTTCTTTAAATAACCCTTCAGGGCGATCCCTTCTTTTCCGCGCGCCTTGACCAGGTTGTTAACGGCAGTATCCAAAGCTGTCTTTAACTTCGGCCAGAGGCCTTCCGGGGAAACCCTCTCTTCTTGGAGCGTCAACACCCCTGGCAAGTTTATCAGGGTATTAAAATCCAGGCTATCCTTAAGCTTGAGTTCGTTTTTAACGCTATTTATTTTCTCTATATATTTCTTGAGGAGTGTTTTATTTATAAAGGCCTCCCCTGCCCTTTTGCCGCTTATATTCACCGCGCAGGTAACTCTGCCCCTTTTAATCTTAGACTCAATGGTTTTCTTAACTTTATCTTCGAGAGAGAGTAAACCATTAGGCAGATGCAGAGCCGTGTCTAAAAATTTGTGATTTGTGCTTCTTAACTCTACTGATATTTTGCCCTGCTCAAAAGCCCCTACTTCACAACTACCAAAACCAGTCATACTTTTAATCATTAGTTATCCTTTCTAAGCCCAAACCTTTCTCTTTTTTTCTTTATCTATAACCTCTTTGCAAGGATATAATTCAACGATTATCTCATCAGGCTGAAACCATAGCTTAATTTCCCTTTCTGCGTCGGGCCCGTCCGACGATACATGAATAACATTTTCATAGACTCCGGACGTAGTGATACGCCCGTAAGACCCGCGTATGGAAGTCGGGTCTGCCTCTTCGGGGTTTGTCGCTCCGGCGAGTTGGCGGCATTTCTTAATCGCTTCCTCACCCCAATAAATCAAAGCCATAACTTTTTTGCGGTTATGCAATTCACCCCGAAGGTATTTAATGATTTCGCCGAAAAAAGGCCTATCCTTAAGATGACGGTAGTGCTCCTCGGCCAGCTCTTTGGATACACGCACCATCTTAGCCGCAACGATTTCAAGCTTAGTTTCAGATAGGCGCGTAAGAATATTGCCGGTTAATGACTTTTTAAGCCCGTCAGGTTTAATAAGAATTAACGCTGCCTGATTCATCCCGTTAGAAACCTCCAATCATTCCCGCTATGAATCTCTAAATATTCCCGTTACACAATAGTTTCTAACGGGATTCATCCCGCACCTTCCTTCATTTATTATCCCACTCCCTTAAAGATGTTAAATCATGATCCTAATTATTTAGTTCCCCTGATTGTGTTTACAATCCTCTCTAAGTCTTCCTGAGAATAGAATTCAATAAAAATGTGCCCGCGCTTTTTCATCTTGTTGATTCTGACCTTGGTGGAAAGCAAATGCTCTAGCTCTTCTTCTAAGGCTGCGATAAAAGGCTCGCGGGCTACTTGGCTGCTCTTACGCCTTTCGCCTTTCGGCCGATGTGTTTTTATTAAATTCTCCAATTCCCTTACAGATAAGCCCTTGGATATTGCTTCTTGAGTTAGCCGGCGTTGCTGGTTTTCATCTTCTACCTCTAATAGCGCCCGGCCGTGAGCAAAAGATATACGGCCCTTCTTCATCTCCTCCTGAATTTCATATGGAAGTTTAAGCAGCCTCAAAGTATTGGCAATAGTAGAACGTGCCTTGCCTAATGTCTCGCTGATTTTTTCCTGAGTTACCTGAAATTTGTCAATAAGATGCCGATAAGCATGCGCCTCTTCAATGGGATTAAGACCTTCTCTCTGTATATTTTCTATTAATGCGTATTCCAATGAATCGCGGTCATCAACATCCTTGACAATTATTGGTATCTCCTTGAGCCCCAATGAGTTACAAACACGCAGTCTTCTCTCTCCGGCTATCAACTCATAATAATCTCCCTTGCGCCTGGCTAAGAGTGGTTGGATAACTCCTTTTTCCTTAATTGACTGGGCTAGCTCTTCAGTAGAATTAAGATTAAAATCTTCTCGTGGCTGAAAAGGATTTGGCCGTATTTGTCCAGACTGGACATAAATAATCTCGCTTCTTGCTCCTGCTTCCTTCTCTGGAATTAAGGCGCTAATCCCTTTTCCTAAAGCTTTCCTTTCCATCAAGCTCCTCCTCTTGATTCAACTATGGTATTTTTTAGGGGCAGGCCGAGAATCTCCTGACATAAATCTTCATATTTCTGCGCACCTAGAGAGTTTTTGTCATAAAGATAAATGGGCTTCCCAAAACTCGGTGCCTCACTAAGGCGGATATTGCGCGGAATCACTGTCTGATAAACCTTATCCTTAAAATGATTCCTCGCTTCCTCAATAACTTCCTTGGTAAGATTAGTCCTGTAATCTGCCATAGTAAGAAGCACGCCTTCAATGGTAAGGTTCTGATTAATATTATCTTTCACAAGTCTAATGGTATTATTGAGTTGCGTTAATCCCTCTAAGGCATAATATTCGCATTGGACGGGAATAATTACCGAGTCAGCCGCGCATAAGCAATTTATGGTTAAAAGCCCTAAAGATGGCGGAGAATCAATAATGATAAAATCAAATTCAGTCTTTACTTTTTCCAGCGCTTTTTTTAATCTATATTCCCTGCCCAGCGAACCTACCAGCTCTACCTCAGCCCCGGTTAAATCTAAGTTAGAAGGCGCGAGTATAAGATTAGGGATTGCGGTAGGCTCAAGCACGTTTTTAATGTCCACTTCTTCCAAAAGCACGTGGTAGGTGCTTTTTTGTATACTATGCTTATTGATCCCTAAGCCGCTGGTAGCATTTGCTTGGGGATCTAAGTCTATAAGCATAACCTTCTTGCCGGCAACAGCAAGAAATACAGCAATATTAATTGCTGAAGTAGTTTTGCCTACTCCACCCTTCTGATTACATATCGCAATTATCTTACCCATTGCAATTCATATAGTTACAAATTGTTGCCCACGGAACGCCCTTAAGCCTACTACAATTATTATCTTAAATTTAAGGAAATTGTCAAGTGTTTTTTGCATCCTTAATACTTACCCGCACTTTGGCTGGCTTAGCTCCCGACATACCAAAAAGCCCTTTTGCCTCATCAGAAACAATCTCTATCTTAACTCTATTACGAGGTAATTGTAGCTGTTCCAGGGCCTTCTTAATCGCCTCCTCTACCGTCTTACCCTCTATCTCAATAATCTTATCTGGTTTCATTTTGTCCTATTCATACGTAGTTGGAATATTAACATAAGCGTGCTATTTACAAACCAATATAAGACTAAGCCTGATGGCATACGGTAGAAAATTAAACCAAATATAACCGGCATAACAATAATCATTATTTTTTGCTGCTCAGCTGAGGCGCCACTGGCAGATGCCGAGGATATTTTCTGTTGCACAAACATACCTATGGCCATAATTATAGGCAAGATATTTAATTCATTGCCTAATATCGGTATGGATTGAGGTAAAACTATCAGCCGATCCGGCTCAGACAAATCTTTAATCCAAAGGAATTTTGCCCCTTTTAAGACTACGGAACGCATAAGCGCGTTATAAAGAGCAAAGAATACGGGTATCTGGAGTATCAACGGCAGGCAGCCCCCTAAAGGATTAACCTTATGTTCCCGATATAATTCCATTATCTCTTTATTTAACTTTTGCGGATTATCCTTGTTTGCCTTACGCAGCTCTTCTATTTTAGGTTGAAGCACCTGCATTTCTTTCATTGAACGCATCTGCTTAAGAGACAAAGGATATAAGACTAAATAAACTAATAAACTCAATAAAATAATCGCCCAGCCCCAGTTATGCACTATTTTATAGAGAAACTCTAAGGTTTGCAAAAGTATTTGCGAGATAAAATCAAAGGTGCCATAGTGAATAATCGCCGACCAATTTGGATTAATGTTATTCAAAATACCCAAGTCTTGCGGGCCTATATAGATACGATATGAATGTCCAATCTGACCATTAGGAGGGATAATTTCTGTTTGGACATTTAATCCAATCTCTGATTCCTGGTTATTCAGTCTATTGATAACTCCGGTAGTGTTATCTAGCTTGGGCTCAATAATAGCAGCAAAGTACTGGTCACGTAATCCTAAGAATTTAATCCCTGGCCGCTGTATGCTTTTCCGCGCGCTCATGTGTGAAACTTTATCTTGCGTGGCTATAGTTATATCCTGATAGCGCGCCTTAGGGTTCCTTGCTGAAATATCCATAAATCCTAATATAAGAGGAATATTAAATTTAAGAGACGCTGAAGATAAGTTTTGTACTTTTATTTCTAACTCTATGGTATAATTTGAGTTATGGAATTTAAACCTTTTAGTAATCTTCTTATCCGAGCTAATAGCTATGAAACTTACACTATCTGAAGTCATGCTATCTTTCTTAAAAACAAGCGTCGGATCATTTAATAAAAACCCATATCGTAGAGAAAATAAATAATTGTTGTAATTTTTAAAAGTTACTTCTTTAAGCGTTGCTAATTGCTCATTAAAGGCAGCCTTTAAATTACCCTGTTCATATTCAATCAGATTTTCAGATACGGGCTTAACTGGTTGGCTTACGTTACCAACCGAAACAGAAGCGCCAAAGTTATTCGGTTCTGTGCCTTTAGTTATAACCCCTTGACTACCAATGGGTTGTGGTTTGGGCATTAACGCTGACCAACTTAATAAAACTATTAAAGATAGACCTATCGCTAAAATCAAACGTTTTTCCATATTAATTAATCCAAGGGATCATACCCGGCCTTCCCGGAGAAAGGATGACAAGAAGATATTCTAATTAACCCCTTAAATCCTCCTTTAATTAATCCGTATTTTACAATCGCCTGTTTTGTATACTCAGAACAACTTGGTATAAAACGACAGGCCGGAGGCAAGGCCCATCTAAAATATGTTTGATATGCCTCAATTAAAAATAGTGATATTCTTTTAAACATTAAATGCAGAGCCTTTTTCTGCCTTTATGCCTGCGCCGGGCCAACAGTTTACGGCCTCTGCGGTTAACCATCTTACTGCGGAATCCGTGTCTCTTCTTCCCGACGATATTTGTTGGCGTTTTTAGATTTTTTTTCATCTTGAGCTCCTTAAGTTTTTATCTAGCGAAATCCTGCGAGTGCCACAAAATTATCGAAGAGAATTTTGTGGCGGTTACGAAGCAGGATCTTGTGCTCCTGAAGTATGGTTTTTTAGAATAGTTGTTAATTATAACATAAAAGTATACCCCGTCAATGGGTAATTTCCCAAGAGTTTCCTCATTTTTCCTGACGCAATCCATGATCCGTCGGGCAGGTTTTCCCGCCAAGCTATTTCATAGCAGGCGGGATCCCGACAATTTTTATATAGCAATGCGGGAAAACCTGCCCTACGGAAATAAATCTTGGGGAAACTACTCGTAATTCCAAATTAATCTATTTTCTATTGACGCCGTTAGAAATTATGCTATACTTTTTTTGTTTAAGGCATCTCTAACAGGGCTTAACTTTTTGTTTGCCTTGTTAGAAATTTTATGATAATCTACAAACGTATTTCTAACGGAATAAGTAATATTTTAATCCGGATTTTTCTCTTTCGATTTTCCACAGACTTATTCAAGGTGTGGATAAACTGTTGATAACATTAAAATGGCCGATATAACCTTAGTTTGGAACCAAGCGCAAAAATATTTAAAAGAGCACCTTGAGGCGGCAGTATTTGAAGCTTGGATTTTACCGCTTAAATCAAGGGTTAAAAACCAGGAATGCATAATGCTTGAAGCCCCGGATGCATTTTTTAGGGACTGGATTAAGAAAAATTACAGTCTGGCTATAGAAGAGGCCATTAACCATTCTGGTTCATCTAAAATTAACGTGGAAGTAGAAGTCGGCGCCCAACCCATGAAGACGGCGAAAGAAAAACCATCTAAAAATCAATATACACCGGTTAGGGATAGCCAATGCGACTTAAAATTAAATAGCCGCTACACTTTTGAAAATTTTGTGGTTGGCCCGTCAAACCGGCACGCGCATGCCTATTCTATAGCAGTAGCGGAATCGCCGGCTAAAAATTATAACCCTTTGTTTATCTATGGCGGAATAGGCTTAGGCAAAACCCATTTAATCCAAGCTATCTGCCATGCCATTAAACTTAAAGACAACGGAAATTTAAAAATAACCTACCTGCCCTCGGAACAATTTACCAATGAACTAATCAACGCCATACAACACCACTCTACGTCCGACTTTAGGCAGAAATACAGGAATACCGACGTTCTAGTTATAGATGATGTGCATTTCTTTGGAGGTAAAGATTCTACGCAAGAAGAGTTTTTCCATACCTTTAACGCCCTCTATGACGCGCATAAACAGATAGTTTTATCGTCGGATAAGCCGCCAAGAGAGATTGCCGAGCTTCAAGAGAGACTCGTGTCACGTTTTGGATGGGGTTTGGCTACCGACATACAACCGCCTGATTTAGAAACGCGCGTAGCTATCTTAAAAAAGAAGATTGAGAGAGAACCGGTTTCCGTTCCGAACGAAGTACTTTTTTTTATCGCTCAATTAATCAAAACTAATATTAGAGAATTAGAGGGGGCGTTAGTAAGAACTATGGCCTATTCATTGATGGAAGAAAAACCCATAACATTGGATTTGACCAAAGAAGTTTTAAAAGACCTCTTAAAAGAACCCAAGAAATTAATTACCGCGGACTTTATCCAGCGCTGCGTAGCAGAAGAATTTGGGGTTTCTTTAGGAGACTTAAAAACCCGGCGGCGTAATAAAAACATAGTTTTGCCTCGGCAGATAGCCATGTATTTAAGCAGGGAGTTAACCGACTTTTCTCTGCCTGAAATAGGCCAATTTTTTGGAGGCAAAGACCACACAACGGTATTACATTCATATAATAAAATAAAAAGGGAAATGACCAATAACCCATCTTTATACGAAAAAATAGAAAGAATTATACAAATCATTAAACACTAAACACCCAGGTTATCCAAGGTTGTTTTTGGCGCTAACTATATAATTTTAAGGTATGTTATATGGTTTTCAACAGAAACATAAACCATTATTACTTCTATTACTTTTTTAATATATTAAATAATAAATAATAGGGAGAAGAAAAAATGAAATTAAAAGTAGAAAAAAACACCTTATTGAACGGTATCCAGATTGTGCAAAATGTTATTATCGCCAAGGCTACTTTACCCATACTTTCAAATATTTTAATAGAGACACAACAGGATAGTTTACGGCTCACCGCCACCGATCTAGATATTGGTATAACCTGTTTAGTACCTGTGGATATTCAGGAGGCGGGTGCAGTTACTGTGCCAGCTAAAAGATTTAGCGATATTGTCAAGGAATTACCCGAAGGGGAAATTAACATAACCACTAAAAAAAATAATCAAGTTAATATTGAAACAGGATTATGCCAGTTTAAAATTATGGGTTTAGCGCGCGAAGAGTTTCCTAAACTTCCGGAGTTTAAAGACAAAGAAGTTATAAAATTAGAACAGGCGGCCCTAAAAGAGGCATTAAACCTCACATCATTCTCTGTCTCCATGGATGAAACGCGCTATATTTTAAACGGGATACTCTTTAGGCTTAGTAAAAATAACCTTACCTTGGTGGCTACGGATGGGAAGAGGTTGGCGATAGCAGAGAAAAAGTTAAATTATAATGTGAATAAAGACATTAATATTATTGTGCCCATTAAAACCATTCATGAGTTAAACCGTAACTTGAAAGATGACGGCGAGTTATCTTTGATTTTAGGGAGTAATCAAGTGTTGTTTGATTTAGGGGGCGTAATGGTGATTTCGCGTTTAATTGAGGGTGAATTTCCCGACTATAAACAGGTAATACCGCCGGCAACAGAAAATAAAATGCGCGTTAATAGGGGAGAGTTTTTACTAGCGGTAAAGAGGGCCGCGTTATTATCTACCCCTGATTATCAGGCGATAAAATTAGAGGTATTTAAAAACAAATTGGTTGTTTCCAAATCTACTCCTGATGTGGGAGAGTCGCGGGAGGAAGCAGTGGTTGAGTATCAAGGCAAAGAGTTGGCTATCGGCTTTAACCCGAATTACCTGGTAGATGTTTTAAAAAATTTAAGTGAAGAGTTTGTGAATTTAGAACTGGTTGATAGTGAGAAACCCGGGGTTATCCGCATTAATGGCTATATCTATATCGTGTTGCCTATGCGTTTAAGTTAAAAATATGGAGAGGATAAGAGACGCAATTGAAAGCGTGATCCGGGGCCTTACAGTTAAAAAAACAGCGGGCAGGGGAGTTAACCCGCAGGAGTGGCTAAAAAAAGCGTTGACAAAGAAAGAACTGGGGCATATAAAATTTCATTATTTTAGGAAAGGTATTTTTGGGGTGCGCGTAGATTCATCGGTTTGGATGTACAATTTAAGTTTAAAAAAAGAAAGTTTATTGAGCAAATTAAGGGAGCAAACCCCAAATATAAAAGAAGTGCATTTTAGTATCGGAGATATAAAATGAGCGCCTATGACGCTACTAGTATTCAGGTTCTGGGAGGCATAGAGGCGGTCAGGCGCAGGCCGGCAATGTATATCGGCGATACCTCGACGCGCGGCTTGCACCACTTAGTTTATGAAGTAGTAGATAATAGCGTTGATGAGGCGTTGGCCGGGTACTGTAATTCTATTGATGTTGTAATCCGTTCTGATAATAGTGTTACAGTTACGGATAATGGCCGCGGCATTCCGGTGGATATGCACAAGACCGAGAAGAAGCCCGCGGTTGAAGTTGCCCTGACCATGCTGCACGCGGGGGGGAAATTTGACCACCGCTCTTATAAAGTTTCCGGCGGTTTGCATGGCGTGGGGGTAAGCTGCGTCAACGCCCTATCAGGCTGGCTTGAGGTAGAGGTTAAAAGAGACGGCAAGATTTACCATCAACGCTATGAGCGCGGCAAGACTGTATCTAAGCTAACCGTTATCGGCAAAAGCACCAATACGGGGACTAAGATTACTTTTAAGCCGGACGAGGCCATCTTCTCCAAGATTGAATATTCCTATGATATATTATCCCAGCGGTTAAGAGAACTGGCCTTTTTAAATAAAGGTTTGAAGATAAAATTAGAAGATGAGCGCACGGACAAAGAGGCGGTATTTGAATTTGCCGGCGGGATAGTATCTTTTGTGGAGTATTTGAATAAAAATAAGAACCCCCTACACAATAAAGTCGTTTATTTTCAGAAGCTCGTGGACGATGTTGATGTTGAGGCTGCTCTCCAGTATAACGACGGCTACGCCGAGACGATGTTTTCCTTCGCCAATAATATTAATACCGTTGAAGGAGGGACTCATCTTTCCGGTTTTAAGTCCGCGCTTACCCGCGCCATTAATCAGTACGCAAAAGTTAAAAACCTGATTAAAGACGACATCGCTATTTTCGGAGACGATGTGCGCGAAGGATTAACCGCGGTAATTAGCGTTAAAGTTCCTAATCCGCAATTTGAAGGCCAGACCAAAACCAAATTAGGCAATTCCGAGGTGGAGGGGTTGGTGGCGTCGGAAAGCCTGGAGGCCTTAAGCGGGTATTTTGAAGAGAATCCTGCGGTAGCCAATAAAATTATTGATAAGGTTATTGTTGCATCGCGTGCGCGGGAAGCTGCGCGTAAAGCGCGAGAGTTAACCCGCAGAAAAGGCGCCTTAGAAGGCGCGGGTCTGCCTGGGAAGTTATCGGATTGCTCTGAGCGCGACGCAGCCTTGTGTGAATTGTATATCGTGGAAGGCGATTCCGCCGGAGGATGTTTTTTTGGAGACACCAAAGTGGCTTTAACTGATGGACGAAATGTTACTTTTAAGGAGTTGATAAATGAAGAAAGAGCCGGCAAAAAAAATTATTGTTATACCATTGGCCGCGACGGTAGAATTGAAATTAGGGAAATAAAAAATCCAAGAATAACAAAACAAGCAGCTGAAGTTATCAAGGTTGTGCTGGATAATAACGAAGAAATTATTTGTACCCCCAATCATAAGTTTATGTTAAAGGATGGCGGTTATAAAATGGCTAAAGATTTAACCCCAGAGGATTCTTTAATGCCGCTTTATCGCAAACATTCAGAAATTGGCGGCCGCATTACTATTAAAGGATACGAAATGGTTTTTGATTCAAAGTCTAATAAGTGGATTTTTACCCATTTATTATCTGATAGATTTAATTTAAAGAGCGGCGCTTCTCCGAAAGCAATTGGCGACACCATTCATCATAAAGATTTTAACAAATTAAATAATAATCCGGATAATTTAGTAAGAATGGGAAATGACGAAAGAAGCGTATTGCCTATTCGTGATAATAATGTGGTCAAATTTAACACTCTTTTAAACAGGTTCTTTGCTAATAATGAAAATGATCTGTTAGAAGCGGTGAAAAACTATAATCATAAAATCCAGCGCATTGAAAAAATTGATGAAAAAATTGACGTTTATGATATAGAAGTGCCCGGTACCCACAATTTTGCTTTGGCCAGCGGGATTTTTGTGCATAATAGCGCCAAGCAGGGCCGGGACAGAAGGTTTCAGGCCATACTGCCCATTAAAGGTAAAATTTTAAATGTAGAGAAATCCCGGTTGGATAAAATCCTATCCAACGAAGAGATCCGCACCATCATCACTGCCTTAGGCACAGGCATCGGCGAAGAATTTGACGTAAGTAAATTACGCTACCATAAAATAGTGCTTATGGCCGATGCTGATATTGATGGTTCGCACATCCGCACCCTTTTACTTACGCTTTTATACCGGCAGATGCCTAAATTAATTGAGGATGGTTATGTTTATATTGCCCAACCGCCTTTATACAAAATAAAAAGAGGCCAGCGCGAGGAGTATATTCAGACTGAACATCAGATGGATGAAATGCTTTTAGACTTAGGCAGGGAGGGGCACAAGTTTATCTGCTTAAAAGAAAAGAAAGAGTTTACCGACAATCAATTTAAAGATCTTTTAGGGTTATTGGTAAATTTGGATAAGATAGGCAGAAGCTTAGGTAAAAAGGGAGTAGAAATTGCAAAATACCTCAGTTTTAGACATCCAAAGTCCAAAAAAATGCCTATTTATAGGGTCAAAATGGAGGGGAGAGAACATTTTGTGTATTCGGATAAAGAATTAGCCCTCCTGACTGACAAAGAAGATAAGGTCGGTGAGCCGGATGTATCAGAGTTGTTTGAATCTCAGGAAGTTGAGCAAATTATCACCAAGATAGAGAAAATGGGGTTAGATATTTCTACTTATAGCCCGGAGTCCCCGATTGAGAAGGGGCCTTCGGGTAAGGAAGTGAGTAAAAAAATCAAGGCCCCTTACCGCATTACTAATGAAAAAGATCAGAAAGATTTGAATAGTTTAAAAGAGGTTTTGGCCTACATCAAAGAGACGGCTACTAAGGGGATGCATATTCAAAGATATAAAGGTTTAGGCGAAATGAATCCGCAGCAACTCTGGGAAACTACCATGAATCCCGAGAAACGCACGATGTTAAAGGTTGTTTTGGAGGATGCGGTTGAGACAGATAAGATGTTTACGGTTTTAATGGGTGATCAGGTTGAGCCGCGCAGGGAGTTTATTGAAAATTACGCCCATCAGGTAAAAAATCTGGATATATAATTATGTATACGCGTAACGAAAAGATTGTTCCGGTTTGTATTGAAGGAGAAGTAAAAGACTCGTATCTTAATTACGCGATGAGCGTAATTGTCGGCCGCGCCCTCCCCGATGTCCGCGACGGATTGAAACCGGTGCACCGCCGGATACTTTATGCTATGCAGGATTTGAATCTTGATCACTCCAAGCCCTACAAGAAATGCGCGCGTATCGTCGGAGAATGTCTCGGGAAATATCACCCGCACGGAGATGCCGCGGTTTACGATTCCTTAGTAAGAATGGCCCAGGATTTTTCCTTACGCTATCCGCTCGTGGATGGTCAAGGCAATTTCGGATGCTTTACCAAAGATACCAAAATCCGCCTTACCGATGACAGATCTGTTAGTTTTGAGGATCTGATCAAGGAAGCCGGGCAGGGCAAGAAGAATTATGCCTTTACTTTTAATCCCAAATCACAAAAGATTGAAATAGCTGAAATTAAAAATCCCAGAAAGACACGCAAGAACGCCGGGTTAATAAAAGTTATTTTGGATAACGGTGAAGAGATCAAATGTACACCTGACCATCTTTTTATGCTTAGAGACGGTAGTTATAAAAAAGCAAAAGAACTGAAACCAAATGATTCATTAATGCCTTTGTATACTTGTGGTTATAGTGGTAAAGAGGATTTAGATTTAAAAGGTTATAAAACAATTTATCAACCCATGTACAACGATTGGGAATTTGTTCATCGTTTAGCCGACAATTGGAATCTAAAAAAGAAAGTTTATAAAAAAAGTGCGGGTAGGATAAGGCACCACAAGGATTTTAATAAATTAAACAATAATCCTGATAACATCCAGAGAATTCAGTGGGGTGAGCATTGGGGGCTGCATAAAGAAATTGCTGCTTGGCGGCACAAGAATGACCCGGTATATGTAAAAAACCTTGCGGAAGGCAGAAAGAAATTTTTGACAGATCCCAAAAACCTTCAAAAGATTGGCCTGCGCCTAAAAGAATGGAATTTGAAAAAATGGCAGGACCCGAATTATCGCAAGAAGATGAGTGAGCTTATTCGTCAGGCTTGGCAAAGGCCCGAATATCGGCAGAGAGTAATTGATGGCTCGAGTAGGAACCTTAAGAATTTATGGAAAAAGAAAGAGTTTCGGGAATTGTTAAGTAAATTAAAATCAGAAGAACTCAAAAAAAGATGGCAAGATCAAGGCTATAGAGATTTTATTGCTGAGATTACCCGCCAAACATCGCTGCGAATTTGGTCGAATCCAAAACACCGTGAATTTATCTCCAAAATAAATAAAGAACGTTGGGATAATCTGGAATATCGGCAGAAAATGGTTGAGCAATCAAAAAGGTTATGGCAAGACCCCATATTCCGTAGCCATTATTCCAAAAATCATTTTAAGCTAATGGCGGAAAAGCTTTGGCAAGACCCCTCAATAAAAGAGTTCCATCGGGAAAAAGCCAAGAAGCAGTGGGAAAACGAAGGATTTCGAAGCAAAATGATAAAAAGTATAATTGCGAGAAATCAGAAACGCCTGCAAGACGATCCTGATTTGATGCACAAATTGGCTCAGAAGGCGGCAGTTTCTTTAAGGGGAAAATGGCAGGACCCTTCTTATAGAGAAAGAGTGGCTAAAAGCAGGATTTTGGGATTTGTGAGTAGTTTAATAGAAAAGAAACAAACCATTACGGCTGAGGACTATGAGCGATTAAGGCAGCCAGGACTGCCACGCCTAAATAATACCTTAAAATATTTTTCCAATTTTGAAGATATGTTGGCGCAGGCCGAACACCACCTTAATCATAAAGTCAGGGAAGTTAAACGTCTTAATATGAAAGAAGATGTTTATGATTTAACTATAGGGCCTTGGCATAATTTCGCTTTAGCCAGCGGGATTTTTGTTCACAATTCGGTTGACGGCGATACCGCAGCAGCTATGCGTTATACCGAGGCGCGCCTGGCTGCAATTTCCGATGATATGCTCGGCGACATTGATAAGGGCACGGTTAATTTCGGGCCGAACTTCGATGCTTCGCTTACAGAGCCGTTATTATTACCTGCTGCCTTACCTAATCTTTTAGTCAACGGCTCAAGCGGTATTGCCGTGGGTATGGCGACTAATATCCCGCCGCATAATTTAAACGAAGTAGCGGAGGCAATTATTTATCTTTTGGATACTCCCGGCGCCGAGATCAAAGACCTGATGCGTTATATTAAAGGCCCGGATTTTCCAACGGGTGGAGTGATTTGCGGCAAAGGCGGAATTAAAGAAGCTTATGCTACAGGCCGCGGCAAGCTTATTGTTCGCGCCAAGGCTACGGTAGAGCATCAGAAGAATGGTAAAGGCTTAATTATTATTACCGAGATTCCTTACCAGGTGCAGAAGTCCGGCCTTATTGAAGCAATTGCCAACCTTGTTGATGATAAGAAAATCGAAGGTATTTCTGATATCCGCGATGAGTCAGATAAAGACGGTATGCGTATTGTGGTGGAATTAAAGCGCGATATTGAGCCGCAGCTTATTTTAAACCAGTTCTTTAAACATACACAACTGGAAGTTACCTTTGGTATTATTATGCTGGCCTTGGTAGAAAACCGGCCGCGTGTTTTAAATTTAAGGCAGGTTTTGGATTGCTATATTGAACACCGCAAGGTAATTATCCGGCGCAGGACGCAATTTGAGTTAGATAAGGCTTTAAAACGTGCGCATATCTTGGAAGGGTTAAAAATCGCGCTCAAGTTTATTGACCGGGTTATCAAAGTAATAAAAACATCCAAGACTATTGAGATTGCCAAAGTAAACTTGATGAAGGAATTTGAGCTTTCCGAGGTTCAATCTCAGGCAATCTTAGAGATGCAGCTACAACGTTTGACTGCCCTTGAACGGGATAAGCTTGACGCGGAGTACGCCGAGCTTTTAAAGAAGATTGAGTTGTGCCGGGCAATTTTGGCATCCGAGAAGAAAATAGAGGGGATTATCAAGGATGAGTTGGAGAGGCTTAAGAAAGAATACGGGGATGAACGCCGAACCGATATCGTCGGCGAGGTAGAGGAATTAGAAGTAGAAGATTTTATCGCCGAAGAAGATGTGGTTGTAACTATAAGCCATAGTGGTTATATAAAACGGTTACCTGTAAGTGGATACCGTAAACAGAGGCGCGGAGGCAAAGGTGTAACCGGAGCAGAACTTAAAGAAGAGGATTTTATTGAACACCTCTTTGTTGCTTCTACCAAAGACTATCTTTTGATTTTTACAGACAAAGGCCAAGCGCACTGGCTTAAGGTTTATGAAATACCGGAGGCAAGCCGCACGTCCAAGGGCAAGGCGATAGTTAACCTGACGCAGCTGGAAGCAGGCTCAAAAATTAGTTCCACCATACCGGTGAAAGAGTTTGTCGGCGATAAGTATCTGGTGATGGCTACTAAGTTAGGCCAGATTAAGAAGACCAGGCTTGATGCCTATGGTAATCCCAGGAAGGGCGGGATTATCGGAATTACCTTAGATAAGGATGATGAATTAATCGGGGTAGAAATGACCGACGGTAAACAGGAATTACTAATCGGCACGCGCCAGGGTAAGGCGATAAGATTTTCCGAGGAAAAAGTGCGCGATATGGGCAGGGGCGCGCGCGGAGTCAAAGGGATTTCCTTAGCCAAAAAAGATGAAGTTATCGATATGGTAGTTCCGCAGAAAGGTTCCACCATACTCACCGTAACTGAGCTGGGCTTTGCCAAGCGTACCACTATTGAGGAATATCGTTTGACTTCCCGCGGAGGTAAAGGTGTAATCAATATTAAAGTAACCGATAAAAACGGCGAAGCGGTAAATTTAAAGACCGTAAATGATAAGGATGGGTTGATGGTTATTACTCAGAATGGAATTTTTCTGCGCTGCGCCATAAAAGATATCCGCGAGACCGGCCGTTCATCTCAAGGCGTGCGGTTGATAAAATTGCAGGATAAAGATCATGTTTCTTGTGTTGCCCCGGTAATTGCCGAGGAAGAATAAAAAAGTTCATAGTTCATAGTTGGTAGTTCGTAGTTAGAGTGTATAGTTTAAAGTTAAAAAAGGCCGTTAGATTCCGCTCCTTCTTTCGTCTACTAAGGTAGAGAAGAAAGGAGGAGATTATGGCTATAATAGAATTTAACTTTGAAAATTTAGAGGTTTGGAAAAAGGGAATTGGCTTTGCCAGCGAACGCAAACACTTTAAGATAATTGAGCAGCTGGAAGCGGCGGCAGTGTCCGTGCCTTCAAATATCGCCGAAGGCGCAGGCCGATTTTCTAAAAAGAATTTATAAATTTTCTCTATATTGCCCGGGGTTCTTTATACGAAACAGTTACAATATTGACTGTGTGCTCTGGGGAAGGCTGGGTAAGACCGGATGATTTTAATAAATTAAAGCTGGAGGCAGGCGAAATCAGCCGCATGCTCTCTGGGTTGATTAATTCTCTAAAGCGAGCACAGCTTTAACTATAGACTATTAACTCTAACTCTGAACTAATCGCTACGAACTTTGAACTAAATAGACCCCATCGTCTAGCCTGGTCTAGGACAAGAGCTTTTCAAGCTCTCGACACCGGTTCAAATCCGGTTGGGGTCATAAAAATAGCGCTGGTCTAGGACACCCCGCCGTAGGCGGGGCGACACCGGTTCAAATCCGGTTGGGGTCACTTAATTGCATATGGCTTGTAGCATATGGCTTATCGTAAACCATATGCCATAAGCGATATGCCATAAGCAAACTATGTGTGGAATAATCGGATATATAGGCTCAAAAGAAGCGCAGCCCATATTATTGGCCGGACTTAAGCGCCTTGAATACCGCGGCTATGATTCTGCTGGGATATGCACGCTTTCAGAAGACAAACAACGGCTGTGTATACGTAAACTTCCCGGCAAGGTTAAGGACTTAGAGCGGGTTCTTAAAAGCAAACCTCTCCCTGGTTCCTTAGGCATAGGACATTGTTTAACAGCAGATACCCTTGTCCTCTTAGCTGACGGTAGAATCCTTCCAATTTCTAAGATAGAGGATGGACAAAAAGTATTCGTATTTAATTTTAGCTCTAGCAGATTAGAGCCCGCCAAGGTAAGAGTTGCTAAACATAAATCGCCCACATATTTATATAATATCCGTACATCCTTTTCTTCGTTAAAGTGCACTGCGCAACATAAACTTTTTGTTATCTCTGGGGGGGAAATTTTAGAGAAAAAAGCCGGAGATATCACAAGAAACGATATGTTAATTCTTCCTAAGGATATACCGATACAGGGGGATAAGATAAAATTTAAACCGATTTTTGTAAAAAGATATTTTAGGGCAACTCAAGAAGCAGCCTGCTTAATTAAAAACAGGCTCAAAGAATTACAGTTAACTAAAGTAGCATGCGCTTCATTGGCAAACATAAGCCAATCCTATGTGGACCATGTTTTTAGAAATGACCGAAATTTTAGAGAAGATGAATTGCAAAAATTACTACCGGCACTCTCTATTGCATTTGACCAAGGTTATTTTATTCCTCAAAATACAATACATGGTAAATTTATCTCCCTGCCGGAAGAGAGCTCTCCGGAATTGATGCAAATCATAGGTTATTTGCTGGGGGATGGCACAGTAAAAGAGAGATGTATTAGATTTAAAGATCTTGATAGAGAGCTTTTAGAGGTTTATCTAGGCCTCATTGAGAAAGTATTTAATATTCAGAGTAGAATAGCCTCTATGAATGACACTCGGGCTTGGCTTTTAGAGGTTAATAGTTTTTATCTTTGCCAATGGTTAAAAGAAAATATAATTTCGCGCAAGGACGAGTTTCTAAGTGAATTAGGTCAATTGCCTGAAGACGAAATGGCAGCATTTTTAAGAGGTATTTTTGATGCTGAGGGATGTGTGAATATAAAATCTGGCCAGCTAAGCTTGAGAATAACGGATAAGCGCCTTGCGAAAATATCTCAACTCTTGCTTCTAAAATGTGGGATAGTCACCTCTTTTTATACAGAAAATAAACATGTTAAAAACTGGAATGATTGCTACGGAGTATTCTTGAATAATCTTTATTCTTTTGAGCAATTTATTTCCATAGTAGGTCTTGCCTCAAAAATAAAATTAAAACAACTCAATATATTAATTTCAAAGAGAAAGATTACTATTAAAAATAAACCTAAGAGTCCAGGCATATTCAATCTCGTACCTCAATCTATTTTAGGAATTGAAAAAATCAAACCACAAGATGAGCTTCTTTTCGATTTAGAAGTAGAACACCCGGATGCCAATTTTATTGCAAATGGATTGCTTTCGCACAACAGCCGTTGGAGCACCCATGGCATGCCCAATCAAGTCAACGCCCATCCCCACCTGGACTGCAAAGGCGAAATCGCCCTCGTGCATAATGGCATCATTGAAAATTACGCCTCGTTAAAAGCCAATCTCATTAAGGAAGGGCATCGTTTTCTTAGCCAGACTGATACCGAAGTAATTGTGCATCTGATTGAAAAATTCTATAAAGATATTCCGCTTGAAGAAGCAGTGCGTAAAACTCTTAAGCTTCTGGTTGGCTCTTTTGCCGTTGGAGTTATTTCCAAAAAAGAGCCCCAAAAGTTAGTGGGCGGCCGTTCGGGGAGCCCTTTAATTGTCGGCTTAGGTAAAAATGAAAATTTTCTTGCCTCAGATATCCCGGCAGTTTTAGAATACACCAAAGATATTATTTTTTTAGAGGAAAATGAAGTAGTGGTTTTAACTAAGGACAGCTATAAGATAACCGATCTTAATGGGAAAGAGATTTCTCGAGGCCCTACCCGCATTAATTGGGATATCAGCCAAGCCCAGAAACAGGGCTATAAACATTTTATGCTTAAAGAAATTAATGAGCAATCCAGAATTTGCGGGAATCTCTTAAATATAAGAATCCAAAAAGGAACCCATAAAATTATCTTTGAGGAATTAGAGATTCCTGAAGAAAAATTCAAAAGCATAAAAAATATCTCCATTGTGGCCTGCGGCACCGCCTATCATGCCGGCATGGTGGGAAAGTATATTATTGAATCTATTTGTGGCCTCTCCGTGTCAATTGATGTCTCAAGCGAATTTCGTTATCGTGACCTCTTGCTTGGGGTTGATACTTTAGTCATCGCCATAAGTCAATCCGGCGAGACCGCAGATACCTTGGCCGGGGTAAGGGAGGCAAGGAAGCGCGGCGCATCCGTGATTTCAATTTGTAATGTTTTAGGTTCTACTTTGACGCGTGAATCTGATGGTGTGATTTATACCTATGCCGGGCCTGAAATAGGGGTTGCCTCTACTAAGGCATATACCGCGCAGTTAGCCGCGTTATATTTATTCGTATTTTACCTGGCTAAGATACGCGCGGTTCTTCCAGCCCTTAAAGTTAATAAATACCTTGATGAGTTGCGTAAAATACCCGGGCAGATGGAGGCTATCTTAAAAGAACAGGGCTCCATAGCGAGGCTTAGCCGTAAATATTCGCATCTGGGTTCTTTTTTATATTTAGGCAGGAATATCAATTATCCTTCGGCTTTAGAGGGGGCGCTTAAACTAAAAGAAATTTCTTATATTCCGGCCGAAGGTTATGCTGCCGGAGAGATGAAACACGGGCCAATCGCTTTAATTGATGAATATCGGGCAGTAGTCTGCATTGCGGTTGAATCTAAAATTTACGGGAAGATGATTTCTAATATCCAGGAGATTAAAAGCCGCAGGGGAAAAATCATTGCCATAGCAACCGAAGGCGATGCCAAAATTGAAGAATTGACTTCCGAGGTTATCTATATCCCTAAGTGTGATGAACTATTTTCCCCGCTTTTAGTTGCTCTGCCGCTGCAGCTTTTAGCATACCATATCTCAGTAAAGCGCGGATGCGATGTTGACCAACCCCGAAATTTAGCCAAGTCAGTAACCGTCGAATAATGTTGTATATCGTTGCTACTCCCATAGGTAATCTTAAAGATATAACTTTCCGCGCCGTTGAAATTCTAAAATCCGTAGATTTGATTGCCTGCGAGGACACGCGGCATACTAAAATTCTGCTTGAGTATTACGGAATTAGCAAGCCCACCACTAGCTTTTTTCAGCACAATAGGTTTATCAAAGGCGAATACCTGCTTAATCTTTTAAAAGAGGGCAAGAATATTGCCTTGGTTTCAGACGCCGGCACTCCCGGCATTCTTGACCCGGGATACAACCTTATTAATTTAGCAATCAGAAATAATATTGAGTTAACTTTTATTCCCGGCCCGACGGCATTTGTGAATGCCTTAGTGCTTTCAGGTAAACCCACTCATGAATTTATCTTTGCGGGATTTCTTCCTAACCGTTCCTTAGCCCGGCAGAATCGGCTAAAAAAACTTGCCAATTTAAAGCAAACCATAGTTTTTTATGAATCTTGTCACCGAATTTTGGCTACCTTGGAAGATATTTTGGCAGTTTTTGGCGATAAGGAGATAGTAACAGCCAGGGAGCTGACCAAGAAATTTGAGGAAGTAAAGCGCGGCCCGGTAAAAGATATATTAGAGGAGCTAAGGCGGCAAAAACCGCGCGGCGAGTTCGTAGTAGTGATATAAAAATATCAAGCGAAGGGCAGAGAGATTGCTGAAATATTCCTAAACAATGCAGCAATCTCTGAGAGCGCTGATATGATATTTAAGAATTTTTCAGCCCGTTGACTTATAATAAAACCTAACCATACGGGTAGAGTTAGGTTACTTGTTTTTAAGGGCGAAAATTTTCTTAAGTTTAGCATCAATGGCCTTTCGTAACTGAAAAGGGTTCAATGTTTCAAATTGTTCTTTGAGAGCGCGTTTTACGGAAGTTTCAATATCAAGCGAT
>Ga0066637_10000241_pt1 | contig 33106 bp, 31 predicted proteins | sample CryGeyCG2014_020_FD_62737 | JGI IMG/M metagenome (GOLD analysis project Ga0066637, IMG submission 62737) | Groundwater microbial communities from aquifer - Crystal Geyser CG08_land_8/20/14_0.20 | ecosystem: Environmental > Aquatic > Deep subsurface > Groundwater | place: USA: Utah: Grand County...
TCTTACAATTCAAGAAAAACTCACAGTTCTTGGGGCAACAAGTTTGAATACCCTCTCAATTGCAGGTCAAACAATCTTTGGGGCAAATATGATTTTCTCGGATGATGGGCAATCCATCGACACTCTTGTTGGCAACCTAAAACTCCAACCTCTTGCCAAAGCAGGGATTGACCTCTTTGCCGGTAAGGTGGTATTTGATGTCAAAGGCAACATTACTACCGCTGGGGAAATTACTGCCTCAAAGGTTAATCTAACGGAAACGACTGGCTTGGCGGTAATCAAATCCGGCCAAACATTTGCGGAAGTAATTTGCCCGAAAGTTACCAAAAACTCCCGCATTTTTGTGACGCCGGTTTCTACCTCTGCCTCTCTATTTACTCCCTCCAAAAAAGCAGGGGAATCGTTTAGGGTAGAAATTTCTTCGCCTGCTGGCAAGGATATTGAGTTTAATTGGTGGATCGTAAATTGATCTTTTTATTCTTGTAGCTGCGACGCTTTGCGTCGCCAACTACAGTAATTCAATTGGCGAGGAAAAATCCTCGCCGCTACTTTTTGTCTGAATTCGATAAAGCAATTTTGTTGTATACTTTTAATATGAAGAAGAACTATGCTTTCATAGATAGCCAGAATTGAGAAGAAAATTGTTAAACTGTTGAATTGCTAAATTGTGAAAAAGCAATGAACTATTTACAGCTAAATGATCTTGGGTGTTACAAGAGAGCCTTTGTCCTGTCTAACTACATTTGGAGTGTTATAATCAGTTGGAGTTGGTTTGCCCAAAAAACAGTTGGGGCTCAATTTGTGACCGCTGTCGATTCCGTCTCCGCAAATATTGCCGAAGGTTTTGGCAGATACAGTAAGAAAGATAAAATTAAGTTTTATTATTATAGTTTTGGTTCGGTCAAAGAAAGTCTTGATTGGAATGAAAAAGCGAGGGTAAGAAAACTAATAACAGAGGAACAGCACAAACACATTTTGGGGGAGCTCCAGACCTTACCTAAGGAAATTCATCAGCTAATTAAATTTACGAATGAAAGGTTAAAGATATGATGAGGAAATACCAATTGTTAAATTGTTATATTGCTAAATTGCTTGGAAACGGCGGAGGAGCAGTTTTCTCAACAATTCAACAATTTAGCAATTCAGCAATTAAAAATGACTGGCATCAGCGGTCGGTCGAAACCTTAAGCCTATCCAGTCATCGTGATACTACTAGTATACACCATGCCAAAAGATTGTCAAGAGGAAAGGAAAGGACCAAGATCAACGGTCGGTCGAAACCTTAAGTTTCTTAGATGTTTCTGCTATAATCCCGTAACTTATGGCTAAAGAGTCAAGTTTCCAAAAAATTAAAGGAGTTAAGGCTTTGATCCGAAAAGGCAAAAAGCAGGGCTACCTTACCCAAGAGGATGTAATTAAGCTTTTCCCCAAAGCGGAGGACAATATTGAGGCGCTTGATGATTTGTACACATTTTTAATTGATTCCAAGATTGATGTTTTTGAGAACCTTGAGGCGGTGCCCCAATCACCGGAGGAAATTGAGCAAGAGCTGACCGTTCAAGAAACCCTTGATCGAAGCGTCACCTCTGACCCCGTCCGGATGTATTTAAGGGAGATTGGTAAAATCCCCCTCCTTAAAGGCACAGAGGAAGTTGATCTTGCCCAAAGGATTGAGAAGGGTGATAAGAAAGCCAAAGAAAAATTGACTCGTTCTAATCTTCGTCTGGTCGTTTCCATCGCCAAAAAATACATTGGCCGGGGGCTAACCTTTTTGGATCTTATTCAGGAAGGTAACACGGGCTTAATGCGGGCGGTCGAGAAATTTGATTGGAAAAGAGGCTTTAAATTCTCAACTTATGCTACTTGGTGGATTAGGCAAGCGATCACAAGGGCAATTGCCGATCAGGCGCGCACTATCCGGATCCCGGTCCATATGATCGAAACGATCAATAAGTTTAAAAAAGCGAAACGGACTTTGGAACAATCGCTTGAACGAGAACCAAACTCTGATGAAATCGCCAACGAAATGAAAACGAGCGAAGACAAAATTAGAAACATTATTAAAATTTCCCAAGTGCCGGCCTCTCTGGAAACACCTGTCGGGAAGGAAGAAGACAGCCGTCTTAAAGAATTTATTCCGGACGAGGAATTTGAACGCCCCGAAGCTTTGGCTTCTCAAGAACTTCTTAAAGGGCAATTGATTGAAGTTTTGGAGACTTTAAATCCAAGGGAAAAGAAAGTCCTCGAACTTCGATTTGGGTTAGTAGATCATAACTCGCGCACCCTTGAAGAAGTAGGCAAAGAATTTGGGGTGACTAGAGAAAGAATTCGTCAGATTGAGGCCAAAGCCCTTCGCAAACTTCGTCATCCCTCAAGAAGCAAGAAATTAAGGGATTATCTCTCTTGACAAGAAATGGCAAAAAATGCTAAACATGAGGCATGAGAACTGTTAATGTTTCCTTACCCGATAATTTGGCCAAGCAAGTTGATGTTACCCTCCTCGAGGGGGAGTATTCTTCTCGTTCCGAGCTTTTTAGAACCGCGCTTAGGATTTTTTTTGTGCTTGATAAAAAAGAGGAAACGGTTGGGTTCGAATATTTTGATAAAAAACCAATAAATGAGATCCGGAAAGACCTTCAGGAAGCAGGTCACAACACGAAATTCGTTGAGAGTGTTTCCAAAGGACTCACTAAATCGTCTTTATACAAAAATAATTAGCTCTTATGAAAATCCGTCCACTTAGGAGAGATCTAGGAGATGTTTTGGCAAAGCACGGGCTCAAGAAGAGATTTGAGAAGCAGAAACAGATATTTGAAAACGACCGAAAAACACCCTTCTTTAAATACTGAAAAATTATTGCCCAAAAAACTTAATATTTACTCGTTTAGGATTGATCTGAAATGGAGAGCAATTTTCATCGTTCGTAAGGACGGCGTGGCAGAAATTATTGACATAAATCCCCATTACCAATAATTTGCCAATCTTTATTTCAACTTCATACATTTTAATATTTGTTTAGTGTTTGTTAGTATGTATTTGTACCTGTGTTCTAGAACATAGGTGCATACAAACATAATTGTTTGTGCTATTATTACCAGAGTAAGCGAAAGTTAACTTTTCAAAATTTTATGAGTAGGCGGTATATTAATGTCCAACAAGAAAGTGTTTATGATGCTTTTAATCGAGCGAGGGATAGTTTTCTTGCCGCGAAAGATGGGAACGAGGTTGACTTGGTAATAGAGGCTTTACTTACCTCAGATGAGAAAATAAGAATTGGAAGACGAATTCAGGTTGCTAAATTATTGAGGCAGGGAAAACTCTTTCGTGAAATAAAAAACACGCTTAGAGTTGGATTGGAAACAATCGATCAAGTGGATAAAAAATTGTCCTCGAACCCCGAAGGATTTGATATTATTTTTAGACGTGGGGATGAGGTAGAGGATAAATATCATGAGAAGGCCTACCGGAAAGAGGGAGGACCAAGACTGCTTCACAAGAGAACAGTATACACAGGATATAAAAGAAAAGACGTCCCTCGCTAATCTCTTGAATCCCTTCTGAATTTCTTGCTAATTCCTTTAATCGATTTCCTTATGTTCTTAATGATGTTTTTTATGAAGCAAAGACATTCTCTCGTTTGTACCTGTGTTCTAGAACACAGGTACGTTTACAACACATAACATTACTATGTAAATAAGTTATTTTCTTTTTTTTACTAATTATCTTTTACTAATTTTATACTAATTTTACTAATGCGAGGAAATCTTTCGCATCGGAAAAAGTGTATTTCAGTTTATCGGTGAAGACTTTAGGAAAAAGAACAAACTTGGTAAATGAAGGTACTAATCTCTAAAAAGGCGGGAAGATCGATTAAAAAGACTTCCAAAGGAAATTCTTGGTTGATCTGCACGGATTAAGCCTTTCCCGCCAGTTGTCCGCAGGCGGCGTTGATGTCGTCACCAAACTTAAATCTTTGGGTACAATTTATACCCTCTTTTTCTAATATACCACCGAATGTTTTGATTGTCTCTACCGAAGAGGGTTTAAAATCTCCCGTTTCGTTATAACTCTCGGACATCTTAGGTGTCCTCGTTACCAATTTTTCGCTTTGCTCTAAATTGTAGGCAATCAGATTTACCATATAGAGTTTATGTTTCATTAGCTTGGCTAGTTTATGTGCGTGTTCTTCTGAGTCGTTTATCCCTTGAATCATCAAATACTCAAACATCACTTTGCGGTTGGTTTTTCCAATGTAATAATTTACGGCGTTAAGAATTTTTTCGATTGGGTATTTTTGGTTGGTTGGGATGATTTGGGTTCTTAGGGGGTTTTCGGGAGCATGCAAAGAGATGGCCAAGTTAACTTCCAATCCTTCATTAGCTAACTTTTCAATTCCTTCAGTAATCCCCACGGTGGAGATGGAGATTTTACGGGCGCCGATTTTTAGGCCATCTGGATCGTTTAAAATCCGGATAGCGGATAAGACATTGTCGTAATTTAAGAAAGGCTCACCCATACCCATAAAGACGATTCTGAGGTATTTGGGGGAGGTGGGGGAATTGAGGGATAAGAAACGCAAGAAGAATACAACCTGCTCTACAATTTCGTCCGCCGTTAGATTCCGCTTAAATCCCATCTTGCCCGTAGCGCAAAAAGCGCAACCCAATGGGCAACCAACTTGGGAGGAAACACAAATGGTATTTCTTTCCGGGTGTTTCATTAAGACTGCCTCTACCTTTAGGCCATCTTCCAAGGTAATGAGGGATTTGAGGGAGGCGCGGGATTTGGAAGAGAAGATTTCCCCTTTAATTTCCAGTGGGCACTCAATCACTAGCTTTTGCCGAAGTTCTTTGGGCAGGAATTTGGCCTGTTCCCAATCTTCAATCAAATTTACGAATACCGTCTCTTTGACTTGTTTAAGGCGATACGCCGGCTCCTTTTCTAGAATTTGGGTGAGTTTACTTAAGTTCATTTGTGTTTTTGATGAATACGATATTTGTCTTCCTCAATTATCGCCATCGTATCTGACAAATTTAATTTTTTTTGTTTTATATAATTAAAGAATCTTTCAAGATGGGAATTTGCCGATTCTACCGTTTGGTCTTTTATTCTTAAAACGACAACGCCAAGTTTATCTTGCTCTTTAAGCTGGTAGATGTAACCAAAATCGAAGTCGAAGGTTAATATGACTTGTTTTTCCTTCTTCGCGAGGGCTACTACTTCCTCGTCCGTTATGCCGGACAAATTTTCTTCAATTAGGGATTTCGTGTTTATATTAAGAGAGCGGATAAACCTCGCTGTTTCTGGAGAAATGTTGGCATCAAGAAGAAGTTTTAGCATAAGAAACTTTTGTGGGTTCAAATACCGTTTCGCGGCTAATTAGCTTTTCCGAGTAGTCAAGCGCCGCTTCGACATCTTTAGGGGTAAGGTTGGGGTAGGCTTCGCAGATCCTTTTCGCATTGTATCCATTTTTAACTAAATTAAGAACAAGACTCACGGGGACTCGCGCTCCCTTTATAATCGGTTTTCCCACCATAATTTTTGGATCGACCACAATTCTTTTTACCATATTTAGATTATAGCAGATATGGTTTAGCTATAAACCAACCTGCCTTCAATTTTCCTGGTTTCATTCTGATGATTTCTTAACCACTCTTCCAGCACCTCTTGGGCGGAGGTAGAAACAACCTTTGATTTTCCAGATTCCAGAAGTTCCTCATTAGAAATATTCATGTAGGCTTTTGAGTTGGTTAAGTGATAGCCCATCATCGCGATGGTATAAAGTTTTTTGGAATCAACATCAACGCCATCAATCTTGAGCGATGACAAAGCATACGTTTTGTCATCATAAACTGCCCTCACTTTAGAATTTACCTGGTAGCATTCGCCTTCGCCGTTTCGATTTTCCGCTCGCATTATGTGGGAAAAGATGTTCCTTAACTGCGCTCCAGTAATAGCAAAACGAGTAATTGAATCGTCATAGGGAAACATAGTAATAAAATCTTTTAAAGTCACCAGCGGTCCTAACTCCTTGACCCGAATTGAACCCGCTCCCACGAACATCACGTCACACTGGGCGGATTCGGCAAAGGCATCCGCAATCAGATTTCCAAGAGTAGTTTCAACTTCTCGTTTTGGATGAGTGAGTTTTTCCGCGAATTTGCAAAGAAGGGTGCTATATTTTCGATCTACCTCCGTTTTAAAAGATTCAATAAACTTTAGAAGCTCCTTATCGGGCTCGGCCAGATTTTCATCAATTGGGATGAGTTGCCATTTATAATCAATAATGCTGTTGGTGTCATCATCCACCGTAATATCAAATCGGCCAATTTGATCACTGCCCACGCCCGCCTGGGCGATTAAAATGTCATTCACTTTTTCTGGTTTTTCCAAAACCGTGTGGGAATGGCCACCAATGATCATATCAACGCCCCACTCTTTTTTTAGTATTTTGGCAAGTTCTAAATCTGATTCAAAACCGATGTGAGTAAGAAGAATGGTCAGGTCAATATCATCATTTTTGTAGGCGTTACAAATGATCCCCACTTCTTTGCCTGCTTCCTCAAGGGTAATAAAGCTACCAACTAGAGAGTCTTTTTTGAGTGAATCCATTACTTTCTCAGTAATGATTCCGGTAAACAAAATGTCAAAACCCGCTTTTTTTAAAATTAAATAAGGGTTCATCAGTCGTTTATTGTATTTTTTGATATAGAGATTGGCGTTGACGATCGGGAAATTGGCCATTTTCTCAAGGAAAAGAAGGTGGGGAAGACCGTAGTCAAACTCGTGATTTCCAAGGGCGACAACATCCGGAGCAAGGTAATTCATTAGTTCCATGGTGGAGATGCCTTTATATTCGGAATCGATGATTGAGCCTTGAACCATATCCCCAGAAATTACATACAAAACATTTTCTTCTTCTTTACGAACTTTATTAATGTAGCCAGAAAGTAAGGCTAACCCGCCGATGAGTTTTCCCGAGCCTTCTTTGACTTCAGATAAAAAATCCCCATGCATATCATTTGAGTGGAGGATGGTAAATTTTTTGGTTTTCATAGTTTGCCTTTGCATTTTAGCAAATATTTATCATTTCTGGACTGGATAAAAGAAAAAACTTGCAGGTATCGAGTAATTGGTGGCGTGATTTAGTGGCAGATAAAAGTGCGGTAGGTTTTCCCTTTGGTCCAATCTAGTACCCAAAATACGCCGGACCACGCCTCACTTCCACGGCAGGCGATTTTGTAGGAAGTGCCGGCGACTATGTCCAAAGGTGTTGAAAAGTTAACCTCCCGCCAATCGGGGGTTTGACCACTGAAGGTTGAAGAACGAGCTTCCGGAGTCAGGTCGCGATTATTTTTGTCGGTTATTTTACAAAAAACACTTCTTGTTCCTACTCCAAAGCCGCCGGCCTTGATAGCTACTTTTTCCAATCTGCCCGAGAGAGTGGGAGTGAACGAGACACTTTTAAAATTTTTGTCCAAGCTGTCTTTGCCGATCCCGTCTTCTTGACAAGAATTTATTTCACACGCCTCCAATTTTGTTTCTTTTTCTACTTCTTCTGAAGTAAAAGTCAACTTTAGGTTACTGGAGCTGACGAGGATATCAGCAGGCGATCCATCAAGAAGGGTTAGAACATCAGTGTCTCCCTTGGCTTGAGTACCATACCTTGGTGTATTAGCGTATTTAAAATACAAGGTAACTTTTCCCGCCAAGATGGCCTTTACTTTCAGTCTTCCGTATATTCCGGGGGTGCTTGCGTTTTGGTTCTGGTACGGCAATCCAGAAGGTAGCCCTGTCCCTTGATCCAAAAAAACGGTTCCTTCCTCCTCTTTGACATTGTTGACCAAAATCTCGGTAAGCATCGCTGGACTTTGGCTAATGTCTTTTCCCGGGACGACTCCCAAGACCTGTAAACGCGTTTTGTTATATCCAATACGCACCTGCCCGGCGTATACGGGAGTTCCGCCGGTATTTAGCTTAATATCAACTTCCACTTCCTCCCCGATCTTATAGGAAGTTTGTTGGCTTTTAAGGGATAAAGTGGCAACCAAAGGCGATTTGTTTGTGGCCGCTTCCTGTCTTAAATCCATACTTTCTCTAAGACTTCCCGCCGCAAAGGAGGCTAAGAAAATCACCGGTATAAGGGCAAGTGACAAAAACGCGAATACAATTTTTTTATTGTTTTTAAGCCTTCTTGTAAAAACAAAAATAGCGGTTTTGATTTTCATTGACTTTCGCCGAAATTACTGACCAAAATTAAGTAATCTGTCGCATCAACTAAGCCGGACAAGTCAATGTCCGCAATGGTGTCGTTCGTTAAATATCTGCTCTTTAAAATATCACGATCTATCTCGTTCACCTCCCCATCGCTGTTAAGGTCTCCTTTAATCGGTGTTTTCGCCGCTACCCCCGTCATTTCTTGGTAGGCTGAGAACACCGCCTCATTTTTAACAAAGTGCGGAACGGTGCTGAAGTTTTGGATCTTTAGGATTCCCGCCCCCCAGAAGCCGTTAGATTCGCAGTACCAGAAAACTTTTTGGGCGCCGTTTTGAAGGAAAGCGTCAATTCTTTTGGGAAGCTTTTGGCTTGCTTCTGGATCTAGATAGCCTTTTGGCTGATCATTTAAATTTGTTTCTGTTAGCCAAACCGGCTTGTTTCCTAAACCCGCATCGTTTCTCGCCGTCAGAAATTTGTTCCAATATTGAAGTATTTGGGCATCGTCCGGGCCGTATGTATGAAAACTTAGGCCAGCGATATAATCCTTTGGAAGGTGGTTTAACCAGTAAATAATGTCTTCTTTCGCATAATGGATGTTAAAAAAACCGCTTGGCATGATAAACGCTTTATCTTGCTCATGGATGTTTTGAGCATTGCGGATAATCGGAACCGCCCGGGTGAACATTTCTACGTATTTTTCTGGGTGTTCCCGATACCCCGTTCTAGTGTTCCCATCGATTTCGTTCTCGATTTCCCAGGCCCCGATTTTGATCTCATCTTCCTCAAGTTTCTGAACTAACTTGCTTATAAATTGATCCCAATCAGCCATATTTATTGGCGGATAACCTGCGGCAACTTCGGTTGAGGGGGCATTGTTGGCCCAGCGGGGGACTTCGGTGACGACCAGATCAATCGTTAGCCCGTGATTTCTCATGGTAGTCATTAAATTTGAAAGGTACTCCCATTTTGCTTTTTCCCATTCATTTTTGCTCTTCGGCTGGAGCTGTTTCCAAAAAACCATAACTCTTACCCACTTGGCCCCACCTTCGGAAATTAAACTGGCCACATTGTCGAATTCAGCCCCCGGAATTATTTTGCGAGCGGGATAATCATAGTTGAAGTGGCCGCCAAGATTAAACCGTAAGGACTTCCAAATTGGTCTTGTGCGGATACCAAAAGGGTGCTTCTTCTGATTAGAGCGAAGGAGAGAACGAGAGAAAACAGTACGAGAATCTTAGTACGGGACATTGATGTCATTATAGACTTGTTATTTGGGTATTGTCAACTTGGCGGAAATTCAACGATGGCAGTTGGAGTTCGTATTATCAGATTGATGACAAGTTGTCTTTTAACTCGGCCAGAGGAACCTCTATTTGATTTGCTTCCTTGTCTTTCTTTTCTCCAGAAGATAGCCCGACGGAAAGATTTTTGATGGTGACTGTTCCTTTCTTTTCTTCATCAGGGCCGGCGATAATGGCATATTTAATTCCTTTCCGATTAGCAATTGCTAACTGCGCCCCAACTTTTTCGCAACCGGTATACATTTCCGTATTTATTTTTTTCTTCCGAAGAAGAGAGGTAATCTTTGCCGCATAGGCAACCGAGCTCTCGCTTTTTGGTTCAAAGACAGTCACAAAGGCCTTGGTTTTCTCAAGTTCTGTCGGGAACAGATTTAGCTTATCTAAAACATAAGTCATTCTTTCCAACCCAAAACTAACTCCGGTTGCGGGTATGCTTGGACCCCCAAGAGCTTCAATCAAATTATCAAATCGGCCACCTCCGCCAAGGGATCCCGCCCCGCCCTCAAGAACCTTCATCTCAAAAACTGGGCCGGTGTAATAATCAAGCCCGCGGGCTAAAAGAACATTAAATTTGATTTTTTCTGGGTCAATTCCAAGAGTGGCTAAAGTATTGAGGATCGATTTAGTTTCCAAAACACCCCCTTCCGTCTCTTTTGAGACCTTTAAAACCGAGTTGAGAGCTATTTCACTACTTCCGTCAATCGCGATCAGTTTTTCCGTTAATAAAATTGCCTTTTTCGCCTTTTCTTTTCCTAGGGTTTCTTCGAATTCTTCTTCAATTTCTTGAGTACTTTTTTTACCCAGTTTATCCCATCCCCGCATTAGAGAAATGGCCTCTTTACCGACAAGTCCGATAGAGGCCGCCAGCCCGTTAAGAATTTTTCGATTATTCAATTCAATCGTAAAGTCAGAAAACCCAAGCTTTTCCAGAGCGTAAATACAAAGGGCAATCACTTCGGCGTCCGCGAGAACTGATTTTGTGCCAACGGTATCGATGTCCATCTGGGTAAATTGGCGCAGCCTTCCTGCCTGGGGTTTTTCCGCCCGAAATACCGGACCAATGGTATATCTTTTGTAGGGCATTTTTGGCTCCAGTGTTTTTGCGTATTGGGCCATCACTCGGGCCAAAGGCACGGTTTGATCAAACCTTAAACCAATATCCTCTCCCGTTTCTGGGTTTCCTTGACGCCAATTAAAGACTTGAGCGTTGGTTTCTCCGCCGGTTTTTCCAAGAAGGGTTTCTTTAAGCTCAATGATGGGAGTTTCTAGAGGCTCAAATCCGAACAAAGAAAACACCTTCTTGAGGGTTTCTAAAACGTATTGCCGTTTGAGGCAATCGTCACCAAAATAATCACTTGTGCCGGCATAGTTTCTTGCCATATGTCAATAATAGCTTTTAATAGCGGAAATGGCAAGAAACATAGGGAATTCGCTTCTGGCGCGATTTTCCATTCTCGAGGCTCTCCCTTGGCTTTCTTTCTCGGAAACCCATTCCTCAATTTTCTCGATCCGAAAGCCATTTTCCGAAAGCATTTTACTTAAATCGGATAAAGAAAAATGATAGGTCCAGGTAATCTCTCCTTGTTCACCTTTACTGGGTTCCATTTTAATGGGCACTTCCAAAGGGGATAAATAGCGATTAATTCGGCGATATTCAATCTTATTCTGTTCATCAATACCCCAAGATGATTGACGGGGGATTCTAAAGCAGGGGTGATTAACGACAATGACCAGTTTTCCTTTTGGCAATAGATAGTCGCTGGCATTTTTGATCGCTTCTTTGGGGAACTTTAAATTTTGGAGAGCCAACATAATCACCGCGTGGGAGAACTTTTCTTTAATAAATAAAGGCTTTGTTATATCTCGAACCAGGAATTCCGCCCTAGGATTTTTGTTCATTTTATTGGCCAACTCAATTAGGCTTTCGGCAATATCCACTCCCAGATATTTAGCTCCCAAAGGTAAACTCCTTGCCAAAACCCCCTGCCCGCAGGCAAGGTCAAGAAGCGAATCACCCGATTTTAAGTTTAAAAGTAGCTGGGTTCTTGGGTTTATAACCGATTGATGAAAATAATCTCCCTTTACCCCAAGGGATTTGTGATAAATCTTTGCTGATTTTTGCCAGGAAGTTTTTTGGATCATTTTATGAAAGATTTAACTAAGGCCATTCCCTCATCATTTAGTCTTTTGGCCTCTTTCTCATCTTTACTTTCGGTAAAAACTCTAAATTCGGGGGCATTGCCGGAAGCGCGAAAAAGGAGCCAATCACCACTCGGGAAAATTAGTTTTAACCCATCCAATTCCTCCATTTTTAGTTTTGAATATTTGGCTCTGGCGGCGGCAACAATCTTTTCGTTTAGCTCTCTTTCACAATCAACCTTCTCCCTCACTTGATAAAACCGAGGGAGCTCATTTACCAGACTTTGCAAATCTTTTTTAGTTGATCTTAAGATTTTTAGCATTTTAATTGTCGTCGATCCGCCGTCTCGGCCGTAAAAAATCTCGGCCGAGATACCGCCGCCATTAGCTTCAAATCCGTAATTAGCGCCAACCTCTTTCATTCGCGCGGCTACCTGGGTAGCTCCCACTTTGGTTCTTTCCACTTTCTTGCCGATATGTTCAACCACGGATGAAGTATTAATTGGAGTGACTACATATTGTCCGGGTTCAAATTTAGTGATAATGCTACAGGAAACATCCCCGGTAAGCATTTGGCCTTGATTGGTAACGAAAACCGCCCGATCCCCATCCGAGTCATAACCAATGCCAAAATCCGCTTTATTGTCTATAACAACCTTTCGCATTTCCTCAAACGCCCCTTGGGTTTCCGTGTCTCGGGAAAGTAAGGGATTAGCCAAATCGCAACAGGTTTCAACTACTTCAACTCCAAGTTCTCTTAAAACTTCCGGCATGCAAAGGCTTTGGGTTCCGTTTCCGGCATCAACCACCACTTTGGTTTTGGGAAACTTTCCACGCGCTAGATTTATTAACATTTTTTTGTAAGTTTCCATCGCCCTATTTTCCAGTTTTACTTGACCGTCGTAGGCTTGCGGTTTAAGGATCGCCTGCATTTTGTCGTATAGCTCCTCAATTTCTGCCTCCTGCTTTTTGGTCACTTCCTCCCCTTTGATGTAGAGCTTTAATCCGTTCATATCTTCCCGGACATGGCTTCCGGTAATCATTATGCCACCAAGGGCCTCACTTACTTTTGTGAAGTAGGTTAGGCAAGGGCTGGGGGTGATTCCTTCGTCGTAAATTTGCGCTTTTTGTGATCTGAGTCCGTAGATAATCCATTTTAAAATTCGATAGCTGGAGTAGCGAGGGTCATATCCGACGGCGATTGGTCCTACCAGTCGTAGATTGTTTTGAAGATAAAAGGCAAAAGTGGCCCCGATTTTAAAGCAAAAATCATTGGTGAAGACTTTCTCCGCGTCGCCGCGGATGCCGTTAGTGCCAAAAAGTTTAATCATACACTTATAATAGCAGAAAATAGGGTTAAATTCTTAACCGATGCGAATTATGCGAATAAACATGCGAATGTTGCGAATTTTATTTTGTAGCTGCGAGGCTGTGCCTCGCCAATTGAATTAGGAATGTCCCGAATTTAAGAAATTGGCGACACCAGTGTCGCAGCTACAGGAAAACCTATTGTTATTGTGGTAAAATCTTATCACTATGAAAAAGATTATCCTTGCAATTGTGCCTTTAATAATTTTTCTTATCGCTGGAATTTTATCCATCTTTGGGATAAAGGGCTTAAGAAATGAGCAAGTAGCAGTAGAGGAATCAGTGCAAGAAGAAAAGAAGCTTGCGCCAGAGTACGTCGTTCAAGAAGCGACCAGCCCAGCCTCGGCAACGGATAGCGCTTTCATAAATTAACTTTAGCGAAGCGTATTTTTATCTTGGGGAGGTAAGCTCTTTCGGAGGAATAGTTCCTTCAAAATATAACCGGCCGTCGCTGACTTTGACTGATTTTGCGTAAAAGCCCGGGATCTCTCCCATTCTTTTTTCTGCTAAATTTATCACTTGATTTTTGTTTCTGGAAATAATATTTGTTGGGATGGGTAACCGTCCTATTTCTATTTTGGAAATATCCATTGTTAGTTTATTATCGGTAACCGATCCCGTTCCTTTAATATAGAAGGGGAATTCCCCTTTGAGAAATCCAACCTTTTCCATTGCTTTTTGAGCTATGACGGTTGGACAACCTATGGCGGTAAAGTACCCAAGGAGCCTTTCTTGGTTGGTCATCCCGGAAACCTCCACTTCTCCGTTGACTCCAAATTTTATTTGGGCGCTTGAGACGGGAAAATATTTCCAGGATTTCGCCCTTACGGAAGCCAAGGCAGAGGCTTCTTCACTGGTGAGGGATGTATTTAAATCCTGTCTGCCTTCATAGCGGATACTTTCTTTGGGGGGTAACCCTTCTGGTAAAATTTCTCTTGTCATTCCGCTCCTTGCGTCAAAGCTGTCGGCGTTCATTTTTGAATGGACCACTCCAAGATCTCTCGGGGAATTTGAACCGAGTACTTTGCTTACATTGGGAACGAATCCGAGGTAACTAAGGATCAAAAAGGGAACAAGGACAAAAATTAAAACCAAGAAGAAGAGAAGTTTAACAAGGGATTTCATGGTATTAGTATCACTTAATTTATTTCAATTGTCTAGTGGTATTGAAAGGTCAGATTTTCAAGCGCAGGTACAATTGTTAAATTGTTTAATTGTTAGATGGCTAGAAGAAATATGTCCTGTGTTGTGTTTAACGATTTAGCAATTTATCAATTCAACAATTTGCATATTTGCCCCACATTGCACTAGAATAAAGTTAATGAACTTCCCTGCCATTCCAAAAATTTTGCTGTTTAATAAAGCTAAAGGCAAGCCCGCGGGAGGAGAGTTTTTGGCGCTTGAGGTCGATTCGGAAGTGGCGAAGGCCGCTCGTTTTAAATATAGCCCTGACGGCGGAATTGAGCTTTTGGCAATTGGAAAGCACCAAATCACTGATCCCTCCGCTTGTCATTCCGGGGTAATTTTCAATCGAGCGTTGGTTACGGAAGCCTTGAATTTTGCTATTAAAAGAGCGATTTCCGATTACGCATCCGCCCCAAAGGATGTGATTTTTGGCATTTTCGGATCGCAGACGAAGTGTTTTTCCACCGTTGCTCGCTCGATTAGAGAGAGTCCGGAAGAAAAAGTTACCGAAAAAGAAATTATGGAAACGGTTGATCGAATCGAGGAGGCGGCCTTCTCTCGAGCGCTCGGGGTGGCCTCTTTTGAGCTCGGGGACCCGAACATTGAAGTGGAACTTACGAACTCTGCCATAGTTTCCGTGACCGCGGATGAAAATTTGGTTTTGGATGATAGTAATTTTACCGGAGAGAAGATTGAGATGACCCTCTTTACTGCCTTTTCCCCTCGAAAACACATTAATATGATTCAAGATATTTGCAAAGAATTAGGCCTAAACTTGCTGATGAGTTGTTCTGAGACCTATTCCTTAACCCAGTCTCTTTCTCCCTCTCACAACCAGGAGTTTAACTCTATCCTGATCGATATCCGGCGAGATCTTACCAACGTTTGCGTAATTTTTGGAAGCGGCCCTAAGGAGAGCTTGAGCTTTGGCATTGGGGCAAAGGATATTTCCGCATCGGAAGACAACATTAACCACTGGCTCGTTTCTTTGGATTTTATCCTTACCCAGTTTGAAGGGATTAAGACCTTTCCGAGCGAAGTAATAATTTCCGGGGAAGGGGCAAAAGTGGTGGGACTTCCCGCGCGGATTAACGCCTACCCATTTACCAAAAATCTCCCGTTTAAAGAAATGCCGTCGGCGAAACTGTTAAGTTATGACAATATCCATAAAATCAAAGTCCCGCCTGATTTAGCGCTTCTTGAAGATATCTCCGCCATTTCCCTGGGGGTGGTTTATCCTGAAATAAGATGACTGAAATTTATCTTGGACAGAATGAAAATTTAATTTCCGCCTTTGAAAAAATCTCGGCTGAGCCAGAAGAGGAAATTCTTCTTAAAATTGCTCCTGCCGCGGTTACTTTGGATAATATTTTTAATATCAAACTTCTGCAGAATTTTTCCGAAACGCAAGGAAAAAAGCTAAAGTTGGAAACGGAAGACCCGAGAGGAAAGAATTACCTTGATTCAATTGCACCGAATGTTATCGAAAAGCCCCAAGAATCTTCACTGACGGATATGACTTTGGAAAGTGGGGGAGAGGATTCGTCTCCTTCGATTTTGGAAAAGCTCGGAGCTTTTCTTTCTTCCTTCATTCCCGAACGGATTAAAACCAAGGGGATTTATTTCTTGGCTTTATCTGTTGGCGCGATTGCCCTCCTTTTAATCTTTCTCTTTTCGCTCCTCATATATTTCCCAAAGGCGATCATAAAAATTACGGTTGGGAGCGAGGTTTTTGTTAAGAGTCTGGCGGTGACCGCATCTTCCTCTAATAACTTGATCGATTATAAGGAGAGAGTAATCCCTTCGGAGGTTATCATTGCCCTTAAGGAAGGGGAGAAAGTCGCGGAAACGACCGGCACAAAAACGATTGGGAAAAAAGCTAGGGGCGTTGTGACCCTCTATAACAAAACTGATAATTCTAGACTTCTTCCCCAAGGAACTACTCTTTCTTATGCTAGGGTCGAGGGGGAAAATCTTTTATTTAGTTTGGATGCGACGGTTTCTGTGCCGGAACGTTCAATCGCAACCTCCTCTGCTCAACGTGTGACGCAGGTCACTTATGATTTCGGAAAAGTCGATGTTGCTGTCACCGCCGATGACTTTGGCGAAGAATATAATCTTTCCTCCGCATCTATATTGACCGTGGGGGGTCTTCCGGATGATCAATTTCTGGCCCAAAACGTGACTGCCTTTTCTGGGGGAGATCGGAGGGATGTAAAAATAGTTTCGGAAGATGATCAAAAGAAACTTAAAACAGAGCTCGAAAAAATTTTAAAGGAAGAGGTGCTTACGCTTCTTAAAGCGAGCGTGTTAGAAGATTCTAAGCTACTTGAGGGAGCGACGGATTTTTCAACGACCGCCTCTTCTTTTTCTTACGCGGTAGGTGAAGAGGCAAACGATCTTAAATTTACCGGGACTTTGACAGGAACAGGAATTGTCTTTAAAGATAAGGACTTACTCGATTTAGTTGAGAAATCAGTGCCGGAATTCATTCCTGAAGAATACGATGTTTTATCAAAAGATCGGGATATAACCGAAAAAGTAGCCGAAGCTGATTTTGAAACGGGGAGTCTTTCCTTGAATGTTAAGATAAAGAGTTACGTTATTCCAAAGATAGATGAGGCAAAAATCAAGAAGGATTTGGCGGGAAGATCTTTAAATTATGCTAACGAGTACCTTGGAAACATTAATAACGTTTCTAACTATGATCTTTCGATGTGGCCTCCATTTTCTAGCTTTCTTGGGAAGCTTCCTAACCTAGAAGAGCGGATTGTGGTACAAATTACCCGTGAATAATCCTTTAAAATATGAGGTTACTTGGCGTTGATTACGGTAAAAAGAGAATCGGGATTGCTTTTTCTACTTCTGACTTTGTTTCCCCGCTTGAGGTTTTGACGGCAAAAGGTGTGGATGAGGCGATCGCAAGGATCTGTTTCCTGACTGCCAGCGAACAGGCAGAGGCGGTTGTGGTTGGAGTTCCATTAAATCAAAGTGGCGAACCAACAATGGAATCGCTCGAGATAAAGGGTTTCTGCCGTCGTCTCGCGCCTTTTCTTCGCGTCCCGATTAAATTTCAGGACGAAGCCTTTTCCTCAAGAGAGGCTCTTAAAACGGCGGTTGAAGCGGGGGTTTCTCAAGAATCCCGTAAGGCTCTTGATAATTTGGCGGCATGCGAAATATTAAGAAGATACATAGAAGAAAACCGCAAGTAGGGTGCGGGGTCGCCCCGCCCATATCATATTTATGCCATTCACATTTTCCCCTGCCGAAGACATTAAAAATAGAATTGAAAAGATCCTTTTTCTATTTTCAGAGACCAAGGCGATTGATCCGGGTCGAATAACCTGTTTTCGCTCATACGGATCAAAATCTCGAGCCGTCGCTCGTATTTGGGCCCTTCCCTCTATCTGGCAAAGCGCCCTTTCTGTCCCGCCCCAGTATCTAATTGAAGTCGTCTCGGAAAAATATGATAAACTTGACGAAACGGAGAAGACAAAGGTCTTAATTCACGAACTTTTGCATATTCCGAATAAGTTTTCCGGGGGGCTGGTGCCCCATCGCTGTTTTGGGAAAAGGATAGATAGAAGACGGGTGGATGAGATTTACCGGAAGTTCTTGAAAGAAGAAATTTTATGAAAAAAACGCTTAAATTAATTTTCGTTGTCTTTTTGATGCTCTCGCTATTTGCCGGATCTTTTTTTCTGGCTTTTTCTTTTTTACCTAACTCAACTAATCCCGAAAGTGTTGATTTTACGGTGACGGAGGGAGAGGGAGTAGCGGAAATTTCTCAAAACCTTAAAAAGGTGGGGATTATCCGGTCGGCTCTTTCTTTTGAGATTTTAACCAGGTCGATCGGCACGGCAGATAACTTGCAGGCGGGGATTTATTATTTAGAAAGAAATAAAAGTCCTTATCAGACTTCAATTATCCTGCAACATGGGGTTTTGGATGTAAAACTGACCTTTATTGAAGGGTGGAGGCGGGAGGAGTACCAAGAATATCTCAAAGCGCAAAGCTCCCGCCTTCGCCAAGGCTCCGGTGGGCAGGTAAATCTCAAAAATGAAAACATCGTGGAGGAGTTTGGTTACTTGTCTCAAGGGATGGAGGGAAAGCTTTTTCCGGATACTTATTTTGTTTTGCCAAATGTGACCGCGGAAGAATTAATCGAACTTTTTAGTCTTAATTATGAGAAAAAGGTTAGTCCGCTTTTCCTTTCCTCTGATAACCAGAATTTTTTGACTGAAGAAGAAGCTTTAATTTTTGCTTCCATTGTAGAGCGGGAGGCAAAATTTGACGAGGACCGTCCCATTATTGCTGGAATTCTTTTGAAAAGATACGAAAACGGCTGGCCGTTGGAAGCGGATGCGACCGTTCAATATGCAGTTGGGAGAGAAGGGGATTGGTGGCCAAAGGAGCTAACTTCTTATGACATTTCCGTAGACTCTCTTTACAATACTAGGAGGAATGTCGGTCTTCCGCCAACTCCCATTTGCAATCCCGGATTGACTTCAATTAAGGCGGTTTTATCACCAGAAGAGCTTGGCTATTGGTATTACTTTTCCGATTCTAAAGGAAAAATGTATTACGCCAAGACCCTCGAGAAGCACACGGAAAATATTGTGAAATTTAGTGATTAATTCGATGGTTTGGCCTTTCTACACCCGACGGGTGTAGGAACGTCTATCTACGAGCTAAAGACAAGGGAAAGCTTTGATTACTTGATTGATTAAGTAATCTTTCTCTTTTTAAAAACTGGGGCTTGATTGGGGAAATCCAATATGTGATAATACCCACCGCCTTTGGTTTTGTCTTTGAAATCTGGTTCTATCTCTTTGCTGGATTTTTGTCTAGCAAGGGAGCATCTATGCGGTATTTATCGCGTAGATTTTTGATAATAATTTTCTAGGTCTTGACAGGCGACCAAATATAGTGTACCCTGCGTCCCGAAACTAAAGTTCTAAAATAAGGCGCATAGTGTTTGCGCCAGTGTTTTTTTTGCGAATTTGTAAAAAAAGTTCCGCCTGTTTTTCGCGAGACAGGCCCGCCTGCTAAAAACCACCCATGAGGCATTATTTTGCAAAACGAAAAACCATTCTTAAACTACCCCCTCTTTCTAATATCCAGAAGGAGTCTTATGAGTGGTTTTGGAAGGAAGGAATCAACGAAGTTTTGGACGAAGTTAACCCAGTGGAAGACTATACCGGCAGAGGTTGGGAGCTATCTTTCTCAAAACCCCGTCTGGAAAAACCCGCCCACACCATCAAAGAAGCGATTGAGAAAGGGCTTACCTTTGACTCTCCCTGGTATTTAACGGTTACCCTTAAAGACACCAAAATCCAAAAAACCACCAGCCATGAAATTTATGTCGGAGATTTTCCGGCGATGACTGATCACGGAACTTTCATTATTAATGGAATTGAAAAAGTGGTTGTTAACCAGCTAACCCGGTCTGAAGGAGTTCTTTTTACGGGCGAACCCGACCCCGCCTCCGGAAAAATTCTCGCCGGGGCAAAAGTATTACCTAAAAATGGTGCTTGGCTTGAATTTGAAACCTCAAAAAGCGGCATTCTTTCCGTAAGAATTGACCGAAGAAGAAAAATTACCGCCACCACTCTCCTTCGCCTTTTTGGTTTTGAAAATAATGACGCGATCAAAGCGGCATTTTCTGGGAGCGACACCGGTGAAATTTCCTATATTGATCAAACTTTAAAAAAGGATCCCGCCCAAACTTATAATCAAGCGACCATTGAAATTTTTAAGAAGATGCGCCCGGGCGAGCCGGCCATTTTGGAAAACGCCAAAGTGCTTATCGAATCTCGTTTTTTTAATCCCCGTCGTTATAATTTAGGAAAAACTGGTCGATTTAAGCTAAACCTTCGACTTGGCGTCAATTTTCCCAATGACCGTGAAAATAGAATTCTTCACAAGGAAGATTTGGTCAAAGTAATTGAGAAAGTAATTAATATCAATAACGGAAAAGAAACTTCCGATGACGTCGACCATCTTGGTAACCGTCGAGTTAGGGCGGTCGGGGAGCTTCTTCAACACCAGGTTCGGGTTGGCTTTTTGCAGGCGGAACGAAATATCCGTGAAAGAATGAGTCTTCAGCCACGAGATACTCTTTGTGATCCGCAGGCTTTGATTTCCCCCCGCCCGATTTCCGCCCGGGTTCACTCTTTCTTTGCATCTTCTCAGCTATCTCAATATCAAGATCAATATAATCCTTTGGCCGGGCTTGATCATTTGCGTCGACTTTCCGTCATGGGTCCTGGAGGTCTCACGCGAGAAAGGGCCTCTTTTTCCGTTCGCGATGCCCACTACTCTCATTATGGCCGAATTTGCCCGGTTAAAACCCCGGAAGGTCCTAATATTGGACTGATTACCTATATTGCTCTTTATGCAAGGGTGAATGAATACGGGTTTTTGGAAACGCCTTATCGAAAGATTATTAAAACTGATAAGGGGAGCAAGGTAACCGATGAAATTACCTATATGGCCGCCTACGATGAAGACACTCACTTTATTACCGAAGCTTCCATCACCGTTGATGAGGCTGGCTTTATTAAAGATAAACGGGTGAATCTCAGACACAAGGGGGAGTTCTTTATTGGAGATGTTTCTTTGGTTGATTATGTTGATGTTTTAGCAGAACAAGTAGTCGGTGTTTCTGCCGCTTTAATTCCCTTTTTGGCCAACGACAACATTAACCGAGCTCTTGTAGGAACCCAACAGTCCGCCCAATCTGTGCCTTTGCTAACCCCTCACGCGCCTTTTATTGGGACAGGACTTGAAGAGGAAGTTGCCAACAACGCCGGTTGTGTTACAAGAGCTGACGGAAAAGGAAAAGTCACTTACGCCGATGCGGGAAAGATCTCCGTTCAATACGATTCTGGTAAAGAAAAAACTTATGTCCTTCAGAAATTTGTCCAGTCAAATATGGACACTTGTTATAACCAGGTGCCCCTAGTTTTAACCGGTCAAACAGTCAAAGAAGGCGACATTCTTTTGGAAGGCCCGTCCTGCGAGAATGGGGAAATTGCCCTTGGAGCAAATCTTACGGTTGCCTATATGCCTTGGTGTGGCTACAACTATGAAGATGGGATCGTTATTTCCGAAAGATTAGTCAAAGACGACGTCCTTTCTTCCATTCATATCACTGATCACACCGTTTCTGTCCTTGAAACAAAGCTTGGGCCAGAGGAAATTACAAGAGATATTCCCAATGTTTCCGCCGACGCTTTAAGAAATCTCGACGAGTGGGGAATTGTGGTGGTTGGCTCGAAGGTTAAATCGGGCGATATACTGGTCGGAAAAATCGCTCCAAAAGGAGAGAGCGAACTTTCCGCGGAGGAAAGACTTCTTAGGTCTATTTTTGGAGAAAAGGCCCGTGAAGTGCGGGATAATTCTTTGGTCCTACCCCACGGTGAATATGGAACGGTCATCGGGGTTAGAATTTTAAGTAGAGAAGATAGCGACGAGCTTCCGACCGGGGTTTTACAAGAAATTAAAGTTCTTGTTGCCCAAATTAGAAAAATAATGGTGGGGGATAAGTTGGCCGGTCGCCATGGAGATAAAGGCGTCATTTCTAAAATTGTGCCGGTTGAGGATATGCCCCATATGACTGATGGCACGCCCATCGATATAATTATCTCTCCTCACGGACCCCTTAAGCGTATGAATGTGGGAGGAATTCTTGAGGCGCATTTAGGGCTGGTAGCCAAGAAAAAGAATCAGAAATACGCCCTGCCTGTTTTTGGAAAATTTTCTACCCAGAATCTTTTGGACGAGCTTAAATCAGAAGGTTTCCCGGCCAGCGGTAAAATGCAACTTTTCGATGGTCGAACGGGTGAACCATTTGCCCAGGATGTAGTGGTTGGTAATTCTTACATTCTTAAGCTTTATCATTTGGCGGAAGATAAAATGCACGCCCGCTCCACCGGTCCTTATTCTTTAATTACCCAGCAACCGCTAGGAGGTAAGGCCCAATTTGGAGGTCAAAGATTTGGAGAAATGGAAGTCTGGGCGCTTGAGGCTTATGGGGCAGCTCATACCTTGCAGGAAATGCTAACCATCAAATCGGATGATGTGGTTGGGCGGACCCAAGCTTTTAGGGCGATTATTCAAGGGGAAAAGATTCCGGAAGCGACTGTGCCAGAATCCTTTAAACTCTTAATTCGCGAGCTTAACGGACTTTGTTTAGATGTAGAGACTCAAGGCACCGCGTCGTTACCGAAAATTGTAGAAGAGGTTAAGGAAGAATCAAAAGAACCGCCAAAGGAAATTTTAGAGGAAGTTAAAGGATCGGTAGAGGAAGTTAAAAATTAATTATGTCGTCACCATTACAACTAAAAGATTTCTCGGCCATTAAAATTTCTCTCGCCTCCCCCGCGAAGATTTTGGAGTGGTCTTTTGGAGAAATCAAAAAACCAGAAACAATTAACTACCGCACCTTTAAATGTGAAAAAGACGGTCTTTTTTGCGAGCGTATTTTTGGCCCGACCAAAGATTTTGAATGCTACTGCGGAAAATACAAAAGAATCCGTTATATGGGCGTGGTTTGCGACAAATGCGGAGTGGAAGTTACCTACGCTCGGGTTCGTCGGGAAAGAATGGGCCATATTAAACTTTGCACGCCGGTGGCCCATCCCTGGTTTTACCGAGGGGTCCCTTCCAAAATGGCGACTCTTCTTAATCTTTCTCCAAGAAGTTTGGAATCAGTCATCTATTTTTCCTCCTACATTGTTCTTTCGGTTGACGAGGATGCCAAAACGACTGTTATTTCCGGGCTTGAAAAGGAACTTTATGAAGAAAGAAAAACGATGCGGGATGAGGTTGAGGAGAAGGCAGCCGAACTTTTAGAAAAGTCTAAAGAAGAAATCAAAGCTCTTAAAATTGCCGATAAAACCGCCCGCGATTTGACCGGGGAAGAAATGATGCTTAAAGCGAAGCGGGAAATTTCCGCGATTAGAGACGATCTCGTCGTTCGTCAAGAAGAACTTGAAAAGCATTATGATCTACTTAAACAAAAACTTGATGGCATTCGCCTCCATACCGTCCTTTCCGACATGGATTACTTGGATCTAAGCGATTATGTTGGTCAGTTTGCCGAAGTTTCTATTGGGGCGGAAGCGATTGGGAAGCTTCTCTCCGCCCTTGACCTTGACCTTTTGGCCGCCGCTTTAAGGGAAGAAATAATCGATGCTAAAGGGCAAAAATTAGTTAAACTGACCAAAAGAATTAGGGCGGTTGAAGGATTTAGGCGCTCAAAAATCAGGCCAGAGTGGATGATTATTAGTGTTTTACCGGTCATTCCGCCAGATCTTAGGCCGATGGTTCAACTTGAGGGCGGTCGTTTTGCCACTTCCGACCTTAACGATTTGTATCGACGGGTTCTTAATCGAAATAACCGCTTAAAACACCTTTTAGACCTTGGAGCGCCGGAAATTATTATTAGGAACGAAAAGAGAATGCTGCAAACCGCGGTTGACGCTTTGATTGACACTTCCGAGCATCAAGCGAGATCCCCCTTAGCGGCAAAGCAGGAACTTCGCTCCCTTTCCGATATGCTAAAAGGAAAACAGGGGCGCTTCCGCCAGAATCTTTTGGGTAAAAGAGTTGATTACTCTGGTCGGAGTGTGATTGTGGTTGGGCCTGACCTAAAACTTAATCAATGCGGAATTCCTAAAGAAATGGCCCTTGAACTTTTCAAACCCTTTGTTCTTCGGGATGTAATGCTTAGAGGCCTTGCGCCAAATGTTAAAAGCGCTAAATACATCGTTGATCAAAGAGGTCCGGAAATTTGGGATATCCTTGAGGAACTGGTTAAGAAATATCCGGTTCTTCTTAACCGCGCCCCGACCCTTCATCGGCTTGGCGTTCAGGCATTTTATGCACGGTTAGTTGATGGAAACGCGATTCAACTTCATCCTTGCGTTTGCGCCGGATTTAACGCCGATTTTGATGGGGATCAGATGGCAGTTCACTTGCCTCTTTCCGATAACTCGGTTAAGGAATGCAATGAATTGATGCTTTCTTCGGTCAATTTGCTTAAGCCGGCGGACGGCTCTCCGATTGACCGCCCCAGCAGCGATATGGTTGCCGGAACTTATTACTTAACTAATATTGATGAAAGGTTAGAAAAGCCCAAATCCGTTTTTGCTACCGAAGATGAGGTGCTTTTGGCCTTAGGCCTTAATAAAGTTTCCATTCGCCAGCCGATTGATGCCGTTATTAATGGAAAAATAGTTGAAACTACTCCTGGGCGAGTAGTTTTTAACAAAATTTTGCCCGATTCCTTAAGATTTTTTAATGACGAAACCAACAAGAAAAATGGCGCCATTAAAAATCTGATCGTCAAATGCCTTGAAACCGAAGGCAATGAGCGGACGGTTAAATTAATTGATGATTTGATGGGCATTGGTTTTGAATATGCCACTCATTTTGCCATTTCGATGTCTATTTTTGACGCCAAAGTATCGGATAAAAAAGCAGGCGTAATCGCGGAATCAAGGGAAAAAGTGGCCTTAATTGACGACAACTTCAAAAAGGGACTAATTACTAAACAAGAAATGAAACGGCTTTCTGAAGAAGTCTGGATCAAAGCGACCGAAGATGTGGATGAACTGACTTGGAACGGCTTAGAGACGGAGAATCCAATTCGTGCCTTTGTTGTTTCTGGTTGCCGGGGAGATCGCGATCAGGTCAAGCAAATTGCTGGTATAAAGGGATTAGTGACCGACCCGACCGGTCGGGTGGTTGAACTGCCCACCCTTTCTAACTACCGTGAAGGCTTAAGTGTCTTTGAATATTTCTCCGGATCCCGCGGGGCTCGAAAAGGATTAACCGATAAAGCCCTTAAGACGGCGGACGCCGGGTACCTTACCCGAAGGTTAGTGGATGTCGCCCAAGATATGATCATTAGGGAAGATGACTGCGGCACAACTGAAGGAAGGGTGATTAGCGCGAAAGATACTTTAATTCTTTCCACGCTTTCCGATCGTATTCGCGGTCGAGTGTTGGCCAAAGATGTTAAGTCCGGCAAAAAGGTAATTGTCAAGGCGGGGGAACTTATTACGGATGAATTGGCGAAGAAAATTGAAGAAGCAAAAGTGGAAACGGTGACCATTCGATCCGCCTTAAACTGCCGTTCCCGCTATGGCATTTGCGCCAAATGTTATGGGGTCGATTTGGCCACCAATAAAATGGTGGTGATGGGGACTCCGGTCGGGGTAGCGGCGGCGCAATCTATTGGGGAGCCAGGCACTCAACTTACTCTTCGCACCTTCCATTTTGGAGGAGTGATCGGGCGGGATATTACCCAAGGACTTCCAAGAGTAGAGGAAGTTTTTGAGGCCAGAACGCCGAAGAACTTGTCTTTGATGTCGGAAATTTCCGGGCAAGTTAAGGTATATGACTCGAAAGGGGATCGTCGGATTGTGATCACCGCCCTGGAAAAAGACGCGGATCCTCATGAGGTAACCTACGAAATTGACCCAATCTCCGAGATTTTGGTGACCACCGGGGACCTGGTTTCTGCGGGAGATAGGCTTACTCACGGGTATTTGGATCTGTCCGAACTTTTGGCGACGGTTGGGGTTGCCGATACGGAAAAATATATTATTAACGAGGTGCAACAGGTTTACTCCTCCCAAGGGGTAACCCTTAATGATAAACACTTGGAAGTAATCGTTCGCCAGATGTTCTCCAAGGTAAGAATTGTCGATCAGGGTGACACACAGTTTTTGAAAGACGAAGTCGTCAGCGCGCCGAGATTTCAAGGGGAAAACGAAATTGTTTTAGCTCAAGGAGGGAACCCGGCGACGGCAGAGGTGATTCTTTTGGGAATTACCCGCGCCTCCTTGGAAACCGATAGCTTCCTGGCAGCGGCATCTTTCCAAGAAACGTCGAGGGTTTTGACAGAGGCGGCCGTTTCTGGTAAGGTGGACAAGCTAATGGGGCTTAAAGAGAATGTGATTATTGGACGTCTCATCCCAGTGGGGGAAAGGGCGAGGATTCGAAAAGTCTAGAAATATGCCGACAATATCGCAATTAATCCGCCGGGGGCGGAAGACAAACAAAAAGAAAAACAAAAAACCAGCTCTTTCGGAGATTTATTCTTCGATAGACCGAAGGAAGAAGCAGTTTTCTTCTCCTTTTAAAAGGGGAGTTTGCCTTTTGGTGAAAACAATGCCGCCGAAAAAACCAAATTCGGCGTTAAGGAAAGTGGCGCGGGTCAGACTTTCAAACGGCCGAGAGGTGACTTCCTACATTCCGGGGGAGAAACATAATTTGCAAGAGCACTCGGTCGTTTTGGTCCGTGGGGGGAAGGTTAAGGATTTACCGGGAGTCAAATACACAATTGTCAGGGGAAAATTTGACCTTGCTGGGGTAGAAGGCAGAAAAAGAAGCCGAAGTGTTTATGGGGCCAAAAGGCCAAAAGGAGCTTAAAAACATTATGCCAAGATCAAAGAAAACTTATAAAAAGCAAGATATTGCCGATCCCGTTTACCACTCAAAGTCGGTTGGCCGTTTTATTAACCGAATTATGCTTCATGGCAAAAAGACAATCGCCTCTAAAATTATTTATCACGCGATGGGAGAGCTTTCTGAAGACCCTAAAGAAGCGCCCCAACTTTTGGAGGAAGTTTTAAGAAAAGTGATGCCTGAACAAGAAGTTAGATCTCGCCGGGTTGGAGGAGCTACCTATCAAGTGCCTATGCCAGTTAGATTTGATCGGGCTCAAGCCCTGGCGATGCGATGGTTAATTGCCGCTGCCAAAGCCAAAAAAGGGCGTTCCATGGAAGAAAAGTTAGCCGAGGAGTTTAAATTAGCCCTTAAAGGTGAGGGTGACGCTCTTAAAAAGCGTGAACAGGTTCATAAGATGGCGGATGCCAACAAGGCCTTCGCCCATTTTAAAGTCTAATTAAAGTCTAACCTCAGTATTTTCCCAAATTAATGAATTTAATTATGTACAAAATACTCGACGACCGTCGATAAAAACGTACATTGCAACCACGCCTTTCTGCAGGGTCCGCCCCTGCGTAAGCTTGAAAAACCGGGATTACGTATTCGAATACGTAATCTTTAAGAAGGTGATATAATGTATCCATGTCCGACAGAAGACATGAAGACAGAAATATTCGAAAAATAACCAAGATTGGTGGTACTTCTTACGGAGTCACCCTCCCAATTGAGGTTATCCGCGAGTTTGGCTGGAAAGAAAAGCAAAAGGTTACCCTAGAAATCAACTCCAAAAAGAAATTAATAACTATTAGAGATTGGAAAGATTGAGTAGCATATGCATGTGGTTACAAATTGTAACCGGTTGAAGTTACCCGATCTCTCCCGTCAGGTGTAGAAAGTAATCTTATGCAAGTAAGTAACATCGAGATTTTTAGAGGAAATAAAATTTAAAGGGGGGGTACAATTTGTACCACCTCTTAAGCGTTCGGTGGCGTCAAAGAAAAACTTCCTTCCCCAGGTTATTGCGCCCTCCCCATAATTATGGTATCCTCTCCTAGTTTTTATCAAGTAAAATTATATGGAAAATAAGAAATATCCTTTAGATAAAATTAGAAATATCGGAATTATTGCCCACATCGACGCGGGCAAAACGACGACCACGGAAACCATTCTTTATTTCACCGGCAAAAAATATAAAATCGGGAAAATTGATGATGGCAATACCGATATGGATTGGATGGAGCAGGAGCGCGAACGCGGCATCACGATCACTTCGGCGGCGACCACTTGTTTCTGGAACGATCACCGGATTAACATTATTGATACCCCAGGCCACGTTGATTTTACCGCTGAAGTGGAGCGTTCTTTAAGAGTGCTTGATGGAGCGGTGGTTGTTTTTGATGGGAAGATGGGGGTCGAGCCGCAATCGGAAACCGTTTGGCGCCAAGCCAATAAATATAAAGTCCCGCGAATTTGCTTTATCAATAAACTTAATATGATTGGGGGAGGATTTTACACCAGCCTCGCCTCGATCCGTGAGCGGCTTTCTTCTAATGCTTCGCCGATTATGCTTCCGATTGGGGAAGAATATGGTCTTAAGGGGGGCGTCAACTTGGTTACTAGAAAAGCTTATGTTTATAAGGATGAAGAGCAGCTTGAGTTCAAGGATATCGAAATACCGGAGGAAATGAAGGCGGAGGTGGAAAAATATCGCGAACAATTGATTGAAAAAGTGGCGGAAGCGGACGAAGTCGCCACGCAGAAATATCTTGATGGCACTTCGTTAACTGAAGATGAGATAAATTTGGCGATCAGGAAAGCGACCATTTCCGGCGACTTTTTCCCGGTAATGGGTGGAGATGGTCGAAAAGCGATTGCCCAGAAGGTGCTGGACGCGGTCGTTTCCTATCTTCCCTCGCCCTTAGAAGTTCCTCCGGTTTCAGGATTCATCCCCGGGACGGAAAATCAAGAAACTCGGGCTCCGAGCGTTGATCAACCCTTCACTTCCCTTGCCTTTAAAATTCAGGCCGATCCTTTTATTGGACGCCTCGCCTACATTCGGGTCTATTCCGGGGTGGTTAAATCGGGAAGCTATGTTTATAACGCCACCCGGGATGTCAAAGAAAGGGTTAGTCGGCTTGTCTTAATGCATGCCAATCACCGCGAGGAAGTGCCCCAACTAGAAGCAGGGGAAATTGGGGCAGTTGTTGGTCTTAAAGACACGAAAACGGGGGATACTCTTTGCACGGAAGATTCTCCTTTGGTTCTAGAATCCATCAAGTTCCCGGAACCGGTCATTTCCTTGGCAATTGAACCAAAGACCAAAGTTGATCAGGAAAAGTTGGGAATGGCGTTGAGCAGGCTCCTTGATGAAGACCCGACCTTCAGGGTCAAATCTGATCAAGAAACTGGCCAAACCGTCATATCCGGAATGGGGGAATTGCATTTAGAGATTATTGTGGATCGCTTAAGAAGGGAATTTAATGTTGAGGCGGATGTTGGTGCTCCGCAGGTCGCTTTCCGAGAAACCATTCGGGCGATTGTTGAGCAGGAAGGAAAATATATTCACCAATCGGGGGGGCATGGTCAATATGGTCATGTTTACATTCGTTTGTCTCCCCTTGGTCGGGGCGAGGGATTTGTCTTTAAAGATGAGATTGTGGGAGGATCGATTCCAAGGGAATTTATCCCATCGGTTGAAAAAGGAGTCAGGCTTTGCCTCGATTCCGGAGTAATGGCGGGCTATCCGGTGGTTGATTTAGAAGTGGCTCTTTTTGATGGGTCTTTTCATGAAGTAGACTCCTCCGACATTGCCTTTCAACTGGCAGCGGCGGAGGCGTTTAAAGAAGGAATGCGCCGGGCCCATCCAGTTTTACTTGAACCGATTATGAAAGTGGAGGTCACTTGTCCGGACCAGTATATGGGTGATATTATCGGTGATCTATCCTCTCGTCGTGGTAAAATTGAGGCGACTGGGTCGAAGGGTAATTTAAGGAGTATTCGAGGAATTGTGCCACTTTCTGAGATGTTTGGCTACGCCACCTCCGTTAGGTCAATGAGCCAAGGAAGAGCTTCTTTTAACCTGGAACCAAGTCATTACGAGGAAGTGCCGGCGAATGTCTTTGAGAAGATTGCTAAGAAGTGATAGGAGATGCTTGACTTTCCTTTGTTATTAAGGTAGATTGGCACAAGCTATTTTGGATATTTTAATTTTATTTTTATTTTTACGTTTCTTTTGCTCTGGTTTATATTTCCTGGAACGTTAATATAGACTAGGTCAAAAAGATTCGATGGAATATGGCAGAATCAGCCAAGAAAGCGTTCGACAGAACGAAACCCCACGTAAATGTGGGTACCATCGGTCACGTTGATCACGGAAAGACAACGTTGACGGCTGCAATTACGAAAGTTCTTTCCGACAAAGGAATGGCCGAGTTTAAGGCCTTTGACCAGATTGATAAAGCGCCGGAAGAAAGAGAGCGCGGCATTACCATCTCTATTTCTCACATTGAGTATGAGACGGATAAGCGCCATTACGCCCACATTGACTGCCCGGGGCACCGAGATTTCATCAAGAACATGATTACTGGCGCCGCCCAAATGGACGGGGCAATTCTTGTTGTTTCCGCGCCTGATGGACCGATGCCTCAGACCAAAGAGCACTTACTCTTAGCCCATCAAGTTAACGTTCCCGCTGTTGTCGTCTTCCTGAATAAGGTTGATATGATGGACGATCCGGAATTACTCGATTTAGTTGAGGTAGAAATCAGAGAACTTCTTAATAAATATGGCTTCCCAGGGGATAAGACCCCAATTATAAGAGGAAGCGCTCTTAAAGCCTTAAACGGCGACCCTGAAGCGGTTAAGCAAATTGAGGAATTAATGAAGCAAGTAGATGAATTTATTCCTACTCCGGTAAGAGAGCTTGATAAACCGTTCTTGATGCCAGTTGAAGATGTCTTCTCCATCAAAGGTCGAGGCACCGTCGTTACCGGAAAAATTGAGCGGGGGGTGGTTAAGATTAATGAGGAAATTGAAATTGTTGGAATCAAAGATACCCGCAAAGTCGTTGTAACCGGGGTTGAGATGTTTAGAAAAACGCTTGATCAAGGTCAGGCGGGCGATAACGTTGGCCTTTTGCTTCGCGGGATTGAGCGCGATGATGTGGAGAGAGGTCAAGTTTTGGCGGCAGTTGGCTCGGTTACCCCCCATACCGAATTTGAATCTGAGGTCTACATTTTGACCAAAGAAGAGGGTGGCCGTCATACGCCATTCTTTACCGGATACCGACCGCAGTTTTACGTTCGAACAACGGATGTAACAGGAGAAGTAACCCTTCCTGCGAACGTAGAAATGGTAATGCCGGGAGACAACGTTAAGTTCACGGTTAAGCTTTTAACTCCTATCGCTTTGGAAGAAGGCTTGCGCTTCGCTATCCGCGAAGGTGGCCAGACAGTTGGCGCGGGAGTAGTCAATAAAGTGCTTAAATAGAAAAAGATGTGAGAAGTTTGATGTTGGAGGCTAGATAATGAGGTGGGAAATGGGAAATAATAATCCACCTTCTCACTTCAACATCCAACTTCACATCTCAGATTTCTCATTTCAAATTATGCCTAAAGGTAGAATTAGAGTTCGTTTAAAATCCTATGATCATCGAGTGATTGACCAAAGCGCCGAGCAGTTAGTTGATACGGCCGTAAGAACCGGTGCCAAAGTTTCTGGCCCCGTCCCCCTTCCAACCGAAATTGAGCGCTTTACCGTTAACAAGGGCCCGGAAATTGATAAAAGATCTCGCGAGCAATTTGAAATCCGGACCCATGTAAGAATTATTGATGTGATTGAACCCACCCCTCAAACAATTGACGCCCTCTCTAACCTAAATCTTCCAGCCGGGGTTGGGATTGAGGTTAAGATGTGAGTTTCTTATGATGGATTACAAGATCGACCCTGCCCAGGCACAGTTGGTAAATTTTGGGGGTTGGTGTCTGCCTACAAGTTTGATATTCGATACGTGGGCGGTGGAAGCTATGCGTGTCAAATATGGCAAATCCGCTTCAACCGGAGTTTCTTTAGCTTCAATGGCTAGTTTTCCATCCAAGATAAAATCTATTTCCTGCCCAGTTTTTAGAGCATAGTATTGAATTTTTCCGACCCCCATAAGCTGATTAAAAAGAGTATTTTCAAATTGCGTTCCGCCAGAAAGCTCGGCCAATGTGTTGGCCAGTCCGGTGTCGCAGAAATATAGTTTGCGGGCCTTTACAATTTCTTTGTCAACGCTTTTGGTATATACGCCAACCGTCCTAATCAAATAGGTCTTTTCAAAAAACCGCACATAATTGGTAACCGTGGGACGAGACAACCCTGTAAGTCGGGAAAGGTTGCTATATTCAACCCTGTTTCCCACTCTTTGCGCTAGCAGTTTTGCCAAGGAATACAAATTTCGTTCGTCAGAAAAATCAGCCAGAGAGCGAATATCAATATTGACATACGAAGACATAATGTCTGATAGGATGTCGCGTTTTTCAGTCTCTGTCTTGGCTAATACCACTTGAGGGAAACCGCCAAAGCGAATGTACTCCTCATAATAGGCAGAGAGTCTGGCATATTCCAAGTTGTTAAATTTATTTTCTTGCCAATTTGTTTTAGAATACGGAATTTCTTTAAAAGTGAGAAACTCCCCAAAAGTTAAAGGATACAATTCAAACAGTTTCTTTCTACCAGACAACGATTCCGAGAATAAATTTTTGAGATAATAGGAACTCGAGCCGGCGACAATAAACTTAATTTTGTAGTGATCGGATAGATATTTAATGGCGCTTGGACTATCTGGGGCAAGTTGGATCTCATCAAGAGCGATAATCATTGGCCTATCTTTTAACAAGCCTCTGGCTATAAACGCCTCACGAATAGCGTCATAATTTTTTTCATCAAAAAGTTCGCGATTATCGGGCCGTTGCAGGTCTAAATAAAGAGAATTTTTGTTTTTGAGGTCTTCAAGAAGTCGCTGAATCAAGGTGGTTTTTCCGGTTCTTCTCATGCCTGTAAGAACGGTCACTAGGGGGATTTGAGCATGAGAGAGTAGCTTTGGGTAGATTTCGCGAGTATAAAACATATGTAATTAACACTTTACAGAAAGTATTACTTTTTGTCAAGTACATCTTTTTACTTTCTAGGTTAAGATGAGCTACCTATTGCGTTTTTTTTTGCTCACGTACACTTATTCCATAAAGATATGTCCCTGCCAAGAATGATTTTTAATGGAATAAGATTTGGGGTGCTTGCTTTGTGTTTCTCTGGTTTATTAATGGTCACTGGACTGACTGCCTATTCCCTAATTTCTGGTCAAAGTCTTTCTGATCTTTTGAATTTATTTGATAAACAAACAGACAGTGCTCCTTCAGGGGAAATGTCAAATTTGCCTGAATTTCCTGATT
>Ga0066637_10000242_pt1 | contig 33061 bp, 20 predicted proteins | sample CryGeyCG2014_020_FD_62737 | JGI IMG/M metagenome (GOLD analysis project Ga0066637, IMG submission 62737) | Groundwater microbial communities from aquifer - Crystal Geyser CG08_land_8/20/14_0.20 | ecosystem: Environmental > Aquatic > Deep subsurface > Groundwater | place: USA: Utah: Grand County...
ATCGCCGCCGTACTGGCAATTGAAGGATTACGGCACGGACGATCAGATCGGCTATCACGAAACCTATGAGAGTTATATCAACAACCTGAATCTCGTCTGGAAAGAATGCCACAGAGTCTTACAACCCGGATGCAGGCTTTGTATCAATATCGGCGATCAGTTCGCCCGCTCGGTCTATTACGGACGCTATAAGGTCATCCCGATCCGCACCGAGATCATCAAATTCTGCGAGACCATCGGTTTCGATTACATGGGCGCTGTCATCTGGCAGAAGGTCACGACAACCAACACGACCGGCGGCGCAACGATCATGGGCAGTTTTCCTTATCCGCGCAATGGGATTCTGAAACTTGACTACGAGTTTATCCTGCTGTTCAAGAAACAGGGAATTTCACCCAAACCGACGCAATTACAGAAAGATCGATCCGCGATGACAAAGGAAGAATGGAACACCTATTTTTCCGGTCACTGGTATTTTTCGGGCGCAAAACAAGAGGGACATATTGCGATGTTCCCGGAAGAGTTGCCCGCCCGATTGATCAAGATGTTCGCCTTTGCCGGCGATACGGTGCTGGATCCGTTTCTCGGTAGCGGGACGACATCACTCGCCGCCCGAAATTTGAACAGGAATTCCATCGGTTATGAAATCAATCCCGACTATCTGCCGGTCATTAAAGCCAAACTGAATGCGAACCAGACCGACCTATCCGAGACTGAATACCATTTTCTGAAAGATCAGGTTAATACCGATTTGGTAAAAGAGATCGACAATCTGCCTTACATCTTCAAAGACCCACATCGGCTCGATAAGAAGATCGATCCTAAAAAACTGCAATTCGGTTCGCGGATCGACGAAAACAGCGGCGAGCGTGAGGAATACTATTCGGTCAAATCCATCATCAGCCCGGAAATGATCAAACTGAACAATGACCTGACGGTTCGCCTGATCGGCGTCAAAGAACGGAAACCCGTCAACGGGCAAGCGATTCAATTCCTGACTGAGAAGATCAAGGGGCAGAAAGTATTCATGAAATTCGACGACCGGAAATACGACGAGCACGATACTCTGCTCTGTTATCTCTACCTGAAGAACAAGACTTTCCTCAATGCTCATATCATCAAGGAAGGATTGGCGGATGTCGATCTTTCTTATGACTTCAAATATAAGGACAAATTCATGAATCTGAATGAGGCTACGAATGGCGCCCGATAAACGGTATTCGATGGAATTCGGCAAGAAGGAAAAAGTCCTGAATTACGCCTGTCAAACGTATCAATTATCCAGACCAAACAAAGTCGGCGCAGTCATGGCGCTCATCCGTGAGTGTCAACCAAAGACCATTCAGGAATGGGAAGAATGGTATTTCGTAAATGCCCGTACTCTATCAAAAACGCCGACAAAAATCACTCCGGAAAGTCTGCGGGAACTTGGCGAAAGGCTCTATGAGAAAATTACAGAAGTCGTCATTCCCGAATGGCAAGCGGCATTTAGTCAACTGACGCTTCAGGACTGTATCGATTATGTCCATAATCTGACTATCAATCGAACATTCGACGGTTTTCTGCGAGAGAAATCAGTTGTCAATGACGGCTTAGCCAAAATCTTTCCGGACATCGAGTTTGAAGAGTCAGCTCCGGAACTCGATCATGCCGGAGACATCGACTATGTCGCAAAAGTTGGTGACAGAGCATTTGGCATTCAAATCAAACCCGTGACTGCCAGATCGAACTTCGGCAATTACAATCCTTCCGAAAGAATGAAAGCCGGATTCGCAGAATTCGAAGACGTTTATGGCGGCAAGGTATTCATCGTTTTCAGTTTGGATGGATATATTTCCAATCAGGAAGTGATCGAACAAATCCGGCAAGAGATCAAACGACTGAAAAACGAATAGTTCTTCTGCAGTCCGTCATTTAGGGCTGAAGCCCGGTTGTCCGGGCTTATCGTTATCCACGAGTTAAATCTCATGGCAATAGAGTCAAAAGCGTCAACGCGGTTGACGCACTCCATAAACCATCTTCTAACAATTTCCCCAATTAACCCAATCAACCGAATCCGACCCAATCAACGTCCACTCACAAACAAAAGAGCCGGTCTTTCTCCGGCCCTCTGTAATTTCGTTTGGTGTGCGTTCGGTTATTTGATCGCCATCCGGTAGCGGCTGGTATTGGAGACGTTCCAATCCGTGTGTTTGGTCAGGTTTTCCTTGATGAATTCCTCCACCTTTTCGATCCGGTCTTTGATGCCATCCGCCTGCCAGTTGGATTCCGGATTCCAGAAATCGCGGTCGGTATTGGCTTGAATCCGTTTCAAAATTCTGACCAACGCCATCGGATCGTAGCCCGCTTTGTATGCGTAGATGACGCCGAGTTTATCGGCTTCGTATTCATATTCCATCTGCCGTTTCTTCGTAGAGGCTTCGAACATGTTGAACGCCAGATCGTTCAGTTCGATATCGACGTCCGGCGTTTCTCCCGGGATGGATTCATCCAGTTCGTCGAATTCGCCTTCCGCCTTGCCCTGATCGACGCGTTTGCTCATTTCAGCATAGCCGTGCTGTTTGATGACGTGCGCCATCTCGTGTCCCAGTAGACAGGCGAGTTCGGCTTCGTCCTCCACCATTTTCAGTAATCCGCCGGTGACGAAAATCATTCCGTTCGGAGAGGAATACGCCGCCGAGCGTTTATCGGTTAGCAGGTAGAATCGGAATGGGAAATAGTAGAGTTCTGTGCCTTCGAGAACGACCGTTCCGACCATGTTGACGTATTTCAACTTCGCAGGATTTTTATCCAATCCGGTCGCGGCGATCTGTCCGGCGACGGCCATGCCTGTTTTTTCAAGGTTGAACGGAATGTCGTACTCGTCAACCCGGAGCACTTTTTTCTTCGTGTAGCGGTCGGCAATCTTCTCTGCATCTCGCCCCTTATAGGTTTCCTGTTTAAATCTCTGGTATTCTGAAGGCGTGAAGAACGACGTTTCATACTGATCGATAAATGCGACGTCGCCCTTATGGTATTCGAGGAACTTCTGCGCGAATCCGCGCACAGAGCCGCTGGCAGACGCGCGTGAGATCAGAATCGGCTTCTTGTTATCGAAAGGCGAAGTCTTAGCGGTCGTCGACGAACTGGTTACATCGGCTTTTAACGCGTTTTCTGAAATCCAACCATCCTGACCGTTTAGTCGAATTTTCACCCAGCCAGTTTGAGAATCAACTGTATTGATCGACATGCCTTTTTCAAGCAGTCCGATGAGCGGATTGTAACAGCCCGGTCCTTCGCGGAAATGCGTTTTGTTCCGTTCAATGAGTTTCGTTTCCGGGAGCAACATCGCGGGCAGAGCGATAATCAGCGCCAGAATGAATGACGACTTTTTCATATTGCTTTCTATCGTTAAACGTTTAATCATTTTCATCTTTCTATTTCAAATTACGAAATTGACAAGCGAATAATCAAGAAGCAAATCTGATTCAGTTGATTTACGCCACATTTTACTTCGTCGTAATGTTAAAAACGCCATGTTCATCGATCAGATCAGGATTCGTCTGAAGTTGATCGCATCGTTTAATGAAGACCTTTGCGACGGGATCGTCGGCATCCAACTCCGCCAAATGCCGATATGCGGCGGCGGCTTCGATGAATTTCCTTTGATGATATAGCGCCAGTGCCTCTTCATGCGCCGACAGGAATTTTCGGATCGTATCGTCCGCATCTTCGATTTTTAAGTAAACGGAATAGATTCCAAGCGGTTTGTCCCGACCTTTTACGCGAATGTGGTCGATTTCACGGCATAGAATCTGGTCTTTGACAAGTTCGTATGTCGTCTCGGAAATGATGTTCTGTGTGCCATAAATCTTGTTGACACCTTCGAGCCGCGCCGAGAGGTTCACGGTGTCGCCGATGGCAGTATAATCCATTCGGTTTGACGAACCGATGTTGCCGACGACGAAGTGTCCGCTATTGATACCGACGCGCGTAATGAGCGGAATCGAATAGCCTTTCGCCTCGATCTTTAGCGCGGAAAGCCGCTTGAATCCCAGCGCGGCATGACAGGTCATCAATGCGTGATCGGGCGTTTCGACCGGTGCTCCGAAAACCGCCATGATTCCGTCGCCCGTGTATTTATCGAGCATGCCGTTATTCTCGAATATGATCTGTTCGACCTTCTCGAAATATTCGTTCAGGAACTTGACAATCTCCGGTGGCGTGAACAGTTCCGAGATACCGGTAAAACCCTGCAAGTCGCTGAACAGAACCGTTGCGTGGATTTCCTTGCCGCCCATTTCAAGTTTCTCTGGATTCTCCGTCAAACTCTCGACAACCGTCGGGTGCAGGTAGCGGTTGAATACTTTTTTCACGAGCCGCTTCTCGCGCCCTTCCGTCAGATAATTAATCACGAGAACGGCGATGATCGTCAAAACGATCGCCAACTCCGACGAAACGATGGGGATGAATATTTTATTTGCCTGAAATAGCCGGACGGCGAGCGCCAGCGGTGCAAACAGGAATATCAACGAAATGACCGCCGACTGCCAGATTTTGAGCTTTTGCCAGATAAATGCCAGCATGAACAACAGAACGATACTCGCAATCATCCATAGTAGAATCGAGAATTCTCGGACATAATCGCCGCGCACAATATTGGAAAAGATTGTTGCATAGACTTCAACTCCCGGATATGGCTCGACCGGACTGTATGGTGTCGTTTTCAGATCAAGAAGTCCCGCCGCAGTCGCGCCGATAAACACGGCTTTATCGCGAAAGATTTCGGGCGAGATGTCCGGTTTTTGACCACTTTTACACTGCAAGTAGGAATTGATAACCTGCGCAAACGAAACGTAATGAAACGTATGTCCGGGACCGCCCTGTCCATACCAGTACACTTCAAAACCGCCTTTTTTACAGAGCGGAACACGCCGCTCGCCGAAGACCAGCGAACGGGTTGATTCATTGTAAGTTACTTCATCGACTCCGTCGAACAGAAGCGCGGCGGAAAGCGCCATGTACGGGTAAAATTGGTTATCATAGCGAAATATCAACGGTAGATTCCGACAGACGCCATCATCTTCGGTAAAAAAGTTCACCGCACCCGGAAATGCCATCGTTCGCTGAAATCTCATCAGCGGTAATGTGGCGCGAGGGTACAAACGAACAATCTCCGGCGGAACGTCGAAACGGATAGCGGTGTTGAATTTTTTTACTGCGGAAACGACTTTCCCTCGTGTGGAATCTTCCATCTGCGACGCGAGGATCACTTTGCCGCTCGCTTGCATCTGGAGTGCGAATGCGGAATCGGCATACTCAGCGCTGACGTTCAATCGGTCAATATCCGGCGCGGCAAAGATGATATCATAAGCAATCACGCGCGCACCGCAGGATGTCAAATATTCCGTCATGATCGCATAAATATCGCGCGGCCACGGCCAAAGAATTTGTAACTGCGTTTGAAAATAATCGAGGCTGTTCTGATCGATAGCTATGATAACTGCTTCGTCGGGTGTGACTTTCTTCTGAAAGTCCCTGTATAAAACGTCGTGCAACTGGTTTTCCCAGCGATCGACGATTCCTATCCGGACGGACAATAGCGCCAGCGCCGTACAGCAAAAGGCGATCAACAATGCGATGGGAATTTCACGCTGATTGGATTTCACAATTCAACCTCCTCGCTCTTTGAATATCGCGAGCGGTTATTTTTTCACGACTTCCCATTCCATATTCCAATCCCACTGATCGAAATATAGGTTTCCACCTTCCCATTCGACTTCTCCGCGTTGCGAATCGACCGTCTCACTGCGCGGAAAGATTTTCGCTGGGTAGAAGTTGTCGGAGATCGCATCGTTAAATATCAACCGGTAACTGTCCATGCCGCCGAGATAGAAATATTTGAGCGTTTCGTTGTCAGTTTCGCGCAAACCATAAGTGACGTCCGCCGGAACCCAACCGTACGGCTCAATGTAAATCTCGCTCCAGTCGTGCATGCTGTCGTTTGGCGGTTGAAATTCCCAGCCTGATTGCCATTTGGCGGGAATTCCGTTCAAGCGGCACAGCGTAATGAAAAGCAGGTGCTGGATGCCGCAGTCACCATGTTTGTTTTTAAAAGCGTACATGCTCAGGTTGCGGATGGTTGAATATTCACGGGCGGAAGCCCACGGGATATTTTCATAAACCCACGCAAAAATTTTCTTCGCTTTCAAATACGGATTTGTTTCGTCACCGACAATCGTCGGCGAAATCTTGCGCAGTTCGTCGGTAAAAACGATGTGCGGAGCTAATTCTGAGACGAATGGCAGAAGTTCGGGCGTTCCGGGAGTTGGCTGAACCTTCGCCGGATCGATTGCCGCAAAAACGCCGGAAATGTTGTAAAGATATTCGACCGAAAATTTCGTCATGCTATCCTTCACCGCCGGTTTCTCAAAATATATCGTTCGCTGTTTCGTCAGTTCGTTATCCGCAACAATGTACATCGCCGGTTGCGTAGATAGCAGTTTGATATCGGTTTGACGGCTGGGAATTTCCCTTGGGAACGGAATCCAGCAACGAATTATCTTGCCGTCTGGCACAACGTTAGGATTGACGGCGAGCGTATATTTGATCTTCATCGTTACCGGTTTGACAAATCGACGATGCGAATTAACCGAAGCGCCGCTTACTTCCTGTATGTACTGATCAAGCGGGAACTCTTCGACGATAATCTTTGAAGTGTCAGCTTGCGTGGCGACGACTTTTGCCTTGATGGCTTTGGCTTCTTTGTCGATGCGGAAAATATTTGCCGCGGCGTTATTGAAGTACATTTTCTTCCCATCGATCATTTTACATTCTAGCACTCCGCTATTTTCCCATTTTTTCAGGTTGTCGCGGATTACTTCCGGAACGTAGATTTTCACATATTCCAGAATTTCGTTTTCAGTTTTAGTAAAATCAAGCCGAATTCGTCGCATACGATCCACTTCAAATAAAAGTTTCACCTTATCTTCCGCTGTGAGCGTTGTATCAGTAGCAATTTTATTCTGAATGATTATTTCAGCTTTGTGAAAATCGCCCTGGGAGATCAGCGTTTCAAAATCAGTGTTTTGGGCACATCGACCGACGAGAACAGCGATGACGGCAGTCAGCAGGAAAAACGAAAGTTGTGAAATGTTTTTCATCTTATCTACTCCTTTACTTCTCAATTTCATTTGAGGCAAAGTTATGGTCACGAAGATGTTTTTCCCAACATGATTTTTCAGGAGCGCCTCATTCGGACGCCATGCGCGGACTGAAAGAAAAATCCGTTTCGGTTGAAGCAAAAATGGCATAACTTTTGACGCTTTTGTAACCGCTTTCCGACAATTACAAGAACTTGACAACCGTTGCAGAGGAATAAATGACGCGTATCGAAAAACATCCGATCCTGGAAATTCCCAAAAATAGAAAAACAGTCAGATTCTTTTTCAACGATAAAGAAATGACCGGTTACGAAAACGAGCCCGTTGCATCCGCGCTTATCGCAAACGGCGTTCAGGAATTTTCCATCCACAAACGCGGAGATGCACCTCAAGGACTTTTCTGCGCCAATGGTCAATGTTCGCACTGTACGGTAATTATCGACGGGGTTCCGTTGAAATCATGCATTACGCCGCTCAAAGCCGGAATGAAAGTCCACACACTGATCCATCTGCCCGAACTTCCCGCAGACGATCAGCCGCTTAACTATCATTACCCGAAGGAATTGTCCTGCGATGTTTTAATTATCGGCGGGGGTCCGTCTGGACTGACAGCCGCTATCGAACTTGCGAAATTGGGTTTTTCAATCGTTCTTGCTGATGATAAAGCGCGGCTTGGCGGAAAGTTACTCCTTCAAACACACAAGTTTTTCGGTTCCATCGAGGATTGCTTCGCAGGAACGCGCGGCATCGACATCGCCGTCAAATTGGAAAATGAAGTTCAGAAGTATCCGAACATCCAAGTTTTCGCAAACACATCTGTCGTCGGAATTTATAAAGACCGTAAAGCGGGTCTGTTCGTCGATAATCGGCAATATATTATCGCGGGATTTCGGGGCTTGGTTGTTTCGCCGGGTGCGCGCGAAAAAATGCTCGTCTTTCCGGGAAACAGCCTTCCCGGAGTTTACGGCGCCGGCGCATTCCAGACATTAGTCAACCGCGACTTGATCCGTTCATCTCAACGCGTCTTTATCGTCGGAAGTGGAAATGTCGGACTCATCGCGGCTTATCATGCGCTTCAGGCGGGAATCACCGTCGTTGGTGTTTGCGACATACTTCCGAAAGTTTCCGGTTATAAAGTTCACGCAGACAAAATCCGTCGGATGGGCGTTCCAATTTACTTGGATCATACCGTCATTTCCGCCGAAGGAAACGGCAAGGTCGAGCGAGTGACAATCGCTAAAGTGAACAATGCCTTTCAACCGATTCTCGTAACCGCCAAAACATTCGAGGTCGATACGCTACTGATCGCCGTTGGGCTGACTCCGGTGGATGAATTTTATGAAATGGCAATGCAATTCGGGTTCGCTGTCGTTTCCGCAGGCGACGCTAACGAAATTGCAGAAGCGTCATCAGCGATGTTCGGCGGAAAGATCGCGGGACTTCAGATGGCGGCTCTGCTCGGCAAAGAGACGCAAATTGATCCAACATTGATGGAGAAAGCGGAAATCCTGAAGAGCAAGCCCGGAAAGATATATCCGTCGAAGCCTGTAACTCTTGGCGATAAGCTCCAGCCGATTATTCGTTGTGATGAGGAAATCCCTTGTAATCCGTGTACGTCCGTTTGTCCGGTTCATGCAATTCAGTTGAAAAAGAATTTGTGCAATATTTTGGATATTCCCGAATACACCGGCAGTTGTACAGGTTGCGGCATGTGCGTACTGATCTGCCCAGGTTTGGCAATTACGCTGGCGAGGAAGCGCGACGATCAGTTTGCCGAAGTCGTTTTGCCGCATGAATTTCTCCCAGACTTCAAGATTGGCGATAAAATTCCGGTGACTGACCAAGTCGGAAACTACCTTGAAGACGCCGAAGTCACGAATATCCGTTTCAATAAGAAGTTTAAAACCCATTTAATAACCGTTTTAACAACTCTAAAAAACGGCTCTGCCGCCGCCGGCATTCGCATCCAAGATCCTTCGGTTACCCAGCCACTGCCGACCGCCTCGTTTGCAAATTCACCTGATGACGGCATTGTCTGTCTTTGCGAGATGGTGACACAGAAAGAAGTGGTGGATTATATCTGCGAACATCATGTTCGTGACGTCAATCAACTGAAGCAGATTCGCGTTGGAATGGGCGCGTGTGGAGGAAAGAACTGTTCCGTCGTAATGCCACGCATCTTCGCCGCCGCCGGAGTCGATTGGAAAGAGGTGACTCCCGGCAAAAAACGTCCGCTGGGCGTCGAAGTTCCAATGTCGGTCATCATCAACGAGAAAGACGGTGAAAAAGATGAAAAAATTTGATGTAGTCATCATCGGCGCAGGAAGCATCGGCGTTCCATTGAGTTTCTATCTGGCAAATCGCGGAGTGAAAGTAGCCGTTATCGAAAAATTACCATCGACCGGACGTGGACAGAATCGGGCGGCTATCGGCGGCATTCGGGCGACTTTCTCCGATCCCGCCAAAATCAAAATCTGTCAGCAAACGATCGAGATCATGAAAAACATGAAAGCCGAACACGGTTTTGACGTCGATTGGATCGCAGGCGGCTACCTCTACCCCGCTTTTGATGAAAAAACCGAGATTGCCTTCAAGCAACTCATCGATTTTCAAAAACAGTTCAATTTGAATAATCGCTGGATAACGCCAGGCGAAATCGACAGATTGGTTCCCGGCATCAATCGAGAAAACCTGCGCGGCGGAAATTTCTCGGAGGAAGACGGTTCGGCTTCGCCGCTTAAAACAATAGCCGCATTTACATTACTTTCGCACCAACGCGGCACGGAATTCTTCTTCAATGAGGATGTCCATTCGATGAAAATCGAAAAACGGAAGATCATTTCCGTTGAAACATCCCGAGACGTTTATTCGGCTGGTTTGTTTATCAACGCCGCCGGAGCTGACGCCAAATCCATCGGAGCGCTGGCGCATGCCGACATCCCGATCTACACCGATTGCCATGAAGCGGGTGTTACAGAACCTGTTCAGCGTTTCTTTGAACCAATGATCGTCGATATTCGCCCCGACGGAAACTCGAGCAACTATTACTTCTACCAAAACGCCGAAGGACAGGTCGTTTTCTGCATCACGCCGGAACCGAAAATCCTCGGAACCGACATTGACAATACTTCGACATTTCTTCCGCTTGTCGTCAAACGGATGGTTCAGTTATATCCCAGACTTCGTCATCTGCGCGTACGCCGCACGTGGCGCGGACTTTATCCGACGACGCCCGACGGTTTTCCGATCGTCGGATTCACAAAGGAAGTTGAAAATTTTTTCCTCACCGTCGGCATGTGCGGTCAGGGATTCATGATCGGTCCGGGACTCGGGAAAATCGTCTCGGAAATTCTTGTTGATAAAACGAACCGGCATGACGAGATTCTGATGCAATTAACACTTTACCGGAAATTCACCGGTAGTGAAATGTTGAAATGACTTTTTAATCCAATTATTTTGGAGCACTTATGACTATCGCACTCTCGCATCGGGCAAAAGCGCTTAAACCTTCTCCGACCATGACGATCTCCGCGCTGGCGACGAAAATGAAATCCGAAGGCATCGACGTCATCAACTTTGGCGTCGGCGAGCCGGATTTCAATACGCCAGAATATATTCGTCAAGCGGCAAAGACAGCAATCGACGAAAATTTTACGCATTATACATCAGCGCCCGGCATTCCGGAACTTCGCAAAGCCATCGCCGAAAAACTCCTTTGCGAAAACCAATTGTCGTACAAACCAAACGAAATCATCGTTTCGCCCGGAGCAAAAGCCGCGATCATCAACGTCTTGATGGCAATCTGCGATCCGCGTGATGAAGTGCTAATTCCAGCGCCCTACTGGGTCAGTTACACATCACAGGTCGAAATGATCGACGCTATTCCGGTTCTCTTGCCAACGGACGAATCGACGGATTTCAAAATTACTGCGGAACAATTGGAACAGGCTGTTCGGGAACTGCCAAATCCGAAAGCTCTCATCCTAAATTCTCCAAACAATCCAACCGGAGCAGTTTATAACAAGAACGAACTGGCACAGATCGCCGCCGTTTGTCTAAAATATCGCCTGTTTATCATTTCGGACGAAATATATGAAAAACTGATTTACGACGACAATATCCATCATTCAATCGCCGCGATTTCAAGCGAAATCAAAGCACTAACAATCGTCATCAACGGCGTATCGAAAGCATTTGCCATGACCGGCTGGCGTCTCGGTTACGCCGCCGGACCGGCGGAAATCATCGCCAGCGCCGTCCGGATTCAAGAACACACGACGTCGTGCGTCAATTCGATTACGCAGAAAGCCGCACTTTGCGCATTGACCGCTAAAAATGACGAGACAGAAATGATGCGGAAGGAATTTGAGAAACGCCGGAATTTTTTGGTCGGCGAATTGAACAAGATCGAAAAAATCCATTCTCCTCTGCCGGGCGGCGCATTTTACGCATTCCCGAACGTGTCGTACTATCTGGAAAATAACAAAAAAAATATTCATAATTCCATCGAACTCTGCCAGTTTCTCCTGCAAGAATTTAAAATCGCGCTAGTTCCCGGAAATGGATTCGGCGCGGACAATTACGTCCGGTTCTCTTACGCCACCAGTATGGAAAATATTACCGAAGGCGTCCATCGCTTTTCGGATGGTTTAAGGGCAATTCTCTGAAATATTACAAAATGAAAGTAACAACAAAACAAACTGATTTTGACGTTTGGTTTTACGAAACCTTTTTAGAAGAAACTGCCGATCTGAAACGGATGTTGCCTCCACATATTCGCGCCGGATTCACCCAAAAAACTATTCAGGAATCAGGAGATAAAGTCCCACGCGCACCGATTCTGAGCGTCCGCTCACAATCCATCATTCCAATTCATTGGGCAGAGAAACTTTCCGGAATTTTATCGCGAAGTACCGGCTACGATCATCTGGAACGTTATGTCCGCGATACGGGGAAACCGATTCCGTGCGGTTACCTTCCGTTTTACTGCAACCGCGCAGTCGCCGAGCAAGCGATGCTGTTATGGATGGCGCTGTTGAGAAAACTCCCACAACAGACGTATGCATTTGGAACGTTTTACCGGAATAATCTCACGGGAAACGAGACCGCAGGGAAAACTCTGTTTGTCGTCGGCGTCGGGAATATTGGCTCGGAAATCGTAAAAATCGGCGTCGGACTCGGCATGAATGTTCTCGGCGTCGATCTAGTCGAAAAACATTCGTTTGTAAACTATACGACTTTTGAAAACGGCATCGGGAAAGCCGACATTATCGTTTGTGCGATGAATCTGACGAGCGAGAACGCCGGATATTTCAATTACAATCGACTCTTGAAAGCAAAGAAAGGCGCAATTTTTATCAACATCTCACGTGGCGAGATTTCGCCTTCCACAGACTTGTTGAAATTGATCGATGAAGATCGACTCGGCGGTGTCGGATTAGACGTTTATAATCACGAAAGCGAATTGGCGGAATCTCTGCGGACAAGACGGGAAAGTGATTTTCCTGAAGTTCGCTCCACGCTTTTACTCTCCCAAAAAGCCAACGTCATACTCACGCCGCATAACGCATTTAACACAACCGAGGCTGTCGCCCGAAAGGCAGAGCAGAGTGTTCTGCAGATCGATCATTTTCTTCAGACTGGTAATTTTCTCTGGAATGCGCCGGTTGTACAACGATAAAATTCATTGCATCTAACTTCAAATTTTCATTTTAACTAAATCGATCTACCGTTTGTCTAATACCCAGTTTTATAAAAAGCGAATCATTCGAAGACTAATGGAGCATTTTACTAAATGAAAAAAATCAATGTATTTATTTATCTCTACCTTCTGGTTTCTTTGGCATTGGCACAAGCACCGCAACGCCCAGCCGGCAACCGACCCGGTTCCTCCCAGCATCCGGCAATTGGAAAATTGACCGGTATTGTCGTCGATGACCGCACAGAAAAACAGATCGAATATGCCGCAATAACCATTCTAAATGTCCGAGATTCGAGTATCGTAACCGGTACGATTACCGACCCAAATGGCGTCTTTGTGATCGATAAGATTCCGTTCGGACAATTTATAGTTAATATCTCGTTTATCGGTTATAAAACGCGAACCATCAAAGAAATCATCATCAGTCCGAAGAAAACAGAAGTAAATCTCGGCACGATCCGCATTCAATCAACGGTTCTCGATATGAAATCCGTGACCGTCACCGGCACGACGAATCAAATCGAATACAATCTGGATAAAAAAATAGTCAAAGTCGATAACGAAGTTGCGACGATGGGGGGAACCGCACTGGATGTCATGCAAAACATTCCATCAGTTACGGTTGATCTTGATGGAAACGTCAGTCTGCGCGGTTCGTCGAATGTGACAATGCTGATCGACAACCATCCGTCTCAAATCATCAGTCTGGATCAGATTCCCGCCAGCATGATTGACCACATTGAAGTTATCACCAATCCATCCGCGCGATACGATCCGGAAGGCATGTCCGGAATTATCAACATCGTTATGAAAAAGAAACAAACGCCGGGAACAAACGGAATGGTTTTATTGAACGTGGGAACCAACGACAAATACAGCGGATCCCTGAATCTTAATCACCGCGTGAACCGGCTTAACTTGTTCTTTAATTACGACGGACGCCTCTCGCACATGAATAACTGGATGACACGGAATCGCGAATCGACTTTCGCGGATTCCGTTTCCATTCTCGATCAGTATGAGGACGCGCGGCGGAATATGCAGTTCAGTAACTTCAAAGTCGGTGGCGATTACATCCTCAATCCGTTTCAGACGTTCTCCTTTTCAATCGTGAGAAATATGCGCGGAAGGGGAGGAAACGAGACGACCGATTATGAAACACGCGATGGTTTTGATAATCTGACAAACGCCTATACGCGGTACGTCGATGAAACCGATAAAAATTCTGGCTCAGAGGTCACCCTGAACTATAAAAAGACATTCGCTCGTGAGATGCAGGAACTCACCGCCGATTTCTTTTATTCAAACCGCACCGGTGATGATAATATGGAAAGTGTTCAGGAAGATTCCGTTACCGATAAATTGCCGATCGAAACCATTGTCCCTTACCTGCAAAACACTTTCACGGATTTCAGAGGAAGAGTAGCCACATTTCAAACGGATTATACGCATCCTTTCTCGAATGGACTTCGTATTGAAACCGGTTATAAAGGGACTTACCGCTGGAACGATTCCGATTACCGGTTGGAAGATTATATTTCAGACGAATGGATCTTCGATGCCGCCGTATCGAATCACTTCATCTATTCCGAAAAAATCCATGCCATTTACGGAATTCTGGCAGGCACGCGTGGACTTCTACAGTATCAGGGTGGAATTCGTATGGAATATGCCGCTAATTCATCTGATCAGGAAACCATCCATGAGACTTCTTCGAATTCCTCGTTCGGTCTGTTTCCCAGTATACATCTGCAATACACATTGACCGAGCGGCAAGGTTTACAATTCAGCTACAGCCGACGCATCAACCGGCCGCGGAGTCGCGCACTCAATCCGTTCATCAACTATGAAGATCCGCAAAACCTCTTCGCGGGAAATCCCAATCTCAAACCGGAATATATTGACGTTGTCGAAATCGGTCACTCGTTCGATTCGCGCCCGACCTCCGTCAATACGTCGCTTTTTTATCGGCAGGTAACCGGTATGATCACCGGTATTATGAAACTGCAGGCGGACGGCACAACAATGACGACATTCGAAAACTTGAACAATGGGAAATCGATCGGACTCGAGTTGGTTGTCAATCAGCAGATTTTCAAATGGTGGCGATTCAATGCGAATTACAGTTATTTTCTCACGGAATTATCTGGGCCGGGTCTTCAATATGTGCAATCCACACGGAACGACGGATGGACGCTCAAAGCCAATTCCTTCACAAGTCTCACTAAACGAACGAATTTACAGATATCATTGTTCTACTTCTCGCCGACGATCTCCGGCGGCGATTTATCCCGGCAGGGATATGGACGTGGCGGCGGAATGACGCAAGGCAAAACAAAAGGAAATCTCTTCGCGAACATCGGCATCAAGCAAGAATTTATGGACGGTAAACTGACGGCGACACTCCGGGTCAGCGATTTGCTGAAATCGACCCAAATGGGGATGACGACCGTCGGCGAAAATTTTACATCTACGACTCAACGCCGACGTGAAGGACAAATCGTTTATCTGGCGCTATCATATAAAATCAACGAACCAGTTCGCGAGAAACAACGGAAACCCAATGAAGAGGAGCCGGAAATCGATATGGAAAATTTCTAATCCGCTTTATCGATTTCTACCAATTCTCGTCGTATTTCGTCCAGATTTCATCGCCGAGCCGCCACGCACGCTCGATGACCTTTTCTCCCCACTGAACGGTATAATTTGTCAGGTATTTCCGCGCTTCGGATGGATTTTTCTTCAATAGGCTAACGGCTTCCTGTTCGATCTTCGGTTGATCAGCCAAGAGCTGATTCTGCATCGGTTTCCAGACGGTAGTCACATCTTTACGCATGTCGCCCCAACGCTGAGCCGAAAGCGTTCCTAAACGGTTGAACGCCCACCAAGCCGACTCGCGCGAAAAACCTTTCACGCGGCCATCGACTTTATACGGTTTTGCCAGATCGGTGACCGAGCAATAAATCGGAATATAGATCGATGACGCGACGTTATCGAGCGCCAGCCAAACGACGCCGCCAACTTCATTCGGCAACCAGTCGCGCGATTGTGTGATTGTCGCATACATCGTGTACCAACGAGCGATCGGCCTCTCACCAAGTCCGCCCCAACCTCCGTTGATTTTGAAAATTGGATTCATTTCGTATGGCATAAACGGATTGGCAAATGGTGAAATCTCGGTTTTTCCTTCTTTGTTTGTCCATGTAATATTCTTGACAAAATTAAAATCCGTTCCTTCAAAAAAATCCTGAAACATCGCAACCATCTTGTGAAGATCAACCAGCGTATCGGGTTTTACCGAGAACGGATAATTCTCCGAATCAGGATGAAGTTTCAGCGACGGAGCGACCAAATCGAGCACGCGCCACTCGCGGCGACGCGCGGCGTAGGAAACGCGCCCTTCGGGATCGTAAGCGTAACAAAACTCGAACGGACCGTCTTTTGGATTCCACCAACCACTGTCTTGTGCGACTTTGTATATGTTTTCGGACGCCATAAAGTAGTCTCGGTCGTTCAGATCGATTTGGCGAATTCGGCTGGCGTTCGCATTAACGGAAACATGCCCATCCGGAACGCGGCGCGCAACCCAAATAGAGCCAACGTTTCCCTTGCCGGGTCCGACAATTTCTAAATGCCAAACCTCTTTCGTATCGGCAATGGTCAGACATTCGCCTTCATCGCTGTAACCATACTTTTTCGTTAACTCGCCCGCCAGGCGAATCGCGTCCCGCGCGGTCGTACAGCGTTCGATCATCAGTCTCACCAACTGCTGACAATCGATCAAGCCTTTTCCCGACTTTAGCGATTCACGTCCGCCGAATGTCGATTCGCCGATCGCGAGTTGATGATCGTTCATGCATGGATAAGCCGTGTTAATGAATCCGAAAGTCGATTCAACCTGCGGAATCTCAGCTTGCGGAATGTAAGTATAGGACGGCATCGCCAGAGAATCAAAATCGATGCGTTTACCCATCATCGTTGTTGATCCTTTTTTGAATTTCTGCGGCGGCATAATATCGATTGACGAACGAGTTCGGTGACTGTCGCAAGTGTGAGATGTCATCACCGAACCGTCCATTGATGCTTTATTCCCAACTGTAATCGATGTGCAACCGTCTGGACGACCATTAACCCAATCGGCGTAATCCATTCGCGTCTGTCCAAAAAGCGAACACGAAAAGTATAACACCAGCCCGGCGATTCCCATCCAGATAAAATTTTTCCCCGACTTCATTACGTCTCTCCTTACAACAATTTTCTATATTCAATTTATAATTTTCTAATTTCGATTTGCACTATCGTCTCAATCGTTTCCCCGTTCGCTTTTCAGCGGATTCGACCATCCGGTCAGAAATTTCCTGCTGACGCTGAATCAACGCGGATTCATCCAAACCGACGATTTTTCCTTGATCGACGACGATTTTCCCGTTGATAATGGAATAATCGACCGGCTGAAGTGGAATAGAAAACAGGATTGCGCCTAACGGATCATGCTGAGCGCCTGCATATTCGACGCGGTCGAGATCGATTAAGATCAGATCAGCGCATTTTCCGACGGCGATTTCGCCGATGTCATCGCGTCCAAGCGCATTGGCTCCGCCGCGTGTCGCCATCCACAGGATATCAGAGACGGTCAGCCATTTATCCTGATCCCTCAGCCGCGAAAGTAGAAGCGCATTTCGGAGTTCCATCAACATATTTGACGAATCATTCGACGCTGAACCATCCACACCGAGACTGACATTCGCTCCAGCCTGAAGCAGTTCGCTGATGCGGGCGATCCCCGAGCCTAAGCGCATATTCGATGTTGGACAATGCGAGATTCCAACACCGATTTCGCCCATTTCACGAATTTCTGCATCATTCAAGTGAATGGCATGCGCAAACCATGCATTCTTCCGAATCCAGCCAGCCTGTTTCACGTAATCAAACGGACGAACGCCGAATTGGTTGATGCAAAATGTTTTTTCATCGATTGTTTCCGCCAAATGTGTATGAATCTGAAGATTAAATTCCTCCGCCAATTCCACGGTCTTTTTCATCAATTCTTGCGTGACGGAAAATGGCGAACACGGTGCGAGCGAAATACGTATCATGGCACCAAACGATGTATCATGATATTTCTTTACCAAATGCCGAATGTCATCAACGATCGTTTGTTCATCCTGAATCACCGAATCCGGCGGGAGTCCGCCTTTGGATTTTCCCAGCGACATTGAGCCGCGTGTTGGCTGAAAACGCATCCCCATTTCTTGAGCCGCGAGAATTTCTGAATCGATCAAACCGGCTTGAGACTCCTTCGGAAAAAGATAAAGATGGTCAGAGGTTGTCGTACAGCCGGATTTAAGCAGTTCGGAAATGGCGATTTTAGCGCTGATAAATACCGCCTCGCCGGTCAACTCCCGCCAGATTTCATAATTGGTGGTTAGCCAATCGAATAATTGTGATGTTTGTGTTGAAAAGATATTCCGCGTTAATGTTTGGAAAAAATGGTGATGCGTATTCACAAAGCCGGGAAGCACGACCATTCGGCTGGCGTCGATTATCCGGTCAGCAGAACTGCTAAACGTTCCGCTCCCAAAAGATTTGACTTTACCGTTTTCGATGAAAATATGTCCGCCCCGAAAACAATTTATATCATCGGAAGCAGGTCGATTTTCGCTCATTGTCGCACAGCAGAGCGGGTTTTGAATAAGAATGGAACTTGTCATAACATATATCCTGAAGAATGTCTAAAAATGTATCAAATATCGCAGGAATGTATAAAATATTTTGTTGAAAGGAAATCTATAAAAATCACACCGCTAATCTTGTTTGATGAAAAATGTTTCTTTAAATTTCGCCGCTTCTTGGAAGTATCCGAGTTATTCTGTAGTTAAGCCATGTGTCTTTGAAAACGGCGGTGTAGCTCAGTGGTTAGTCCCGATCTTTCGGGATCATAAGCCATGTGTCACTAGTTCAAATCTAGTCACCGCTACGATTGTGATTTTAGGAGAGGTGGCAGAGCGGTCGAATGCGGCGGCCTCGAAAGTCGTTTTCCGAGTAATCGGAACGGGGGTTCGAATCCCTCCCTCTCCGCCAATTTTCACTTTTTGTTAAATCGTAAGAAACAGCCTCGGCGCAAAGCGCCTCGGCGTACTTTATCCCCATTTTGTCTCTGCCCGGCACAGAACTGTCCCATCGCTTTTCCGTCGAAGTTCATGAATAAACTGATTTTGTCGATTCTCCAGACTGCCCGATTCAATCTCATCTCCATACCAGGTTTCTGCGAGATAATTGATTTCCAATTCGATTAGACACAAATTCCGGAAAAAATCAGGGGCAAAAGCATCGATCATCCATTCGATGTACTTCACATTTCCGACATGCATATTGAAATCAAGATCCGAATACCGCACCCGAAACGGCTCCTGAAATCGCATTTCTTCAACAGATTCGATCTTTTTCAATTGGCGACCGGGGAAGGCTCGTTCGGCGATTTGCGGCATATCGGCGGGAAGATATGACGACGACGGTTGAGGTCGGCGGGTTTGTAAATCGATGGCGCACCAGGACGTCATCGCGCGTGCTGTTACTTCACCCTTTAGATTCAGCGCCTTGAAATCACGAAAGCATAAATAATGTTCATTCTCCGTCGGCCAAGTTTCTACACGGATTGTATCCGTCCACTTCGGCACAGCGTCAATATGGATTATCTGCCGCGAAAGAATCCAGATCATATTCTTTTTAATCAGGTCTTTGATGCTGACGCCCAGATTGATCGTATGATGCATCGCCGTTTCCTGAAATAACTGGCAAAGCACCGGCAACCTAATCTGTCGGTGCATATCAATCTCGTAAGATCGGACATTATATTCGTTGTGCCAGACTGGCACAAATTTAGACGAATCACTCATAATTCACTCCATTCTCAAAATTCAGCACAGCCAACAAGAATCTACGGAATTTTCAGAGGACTTCAAGCCTGTTTTCACCAGAACCAAGTTGACATTTATCATCTGGACTCGTAGATTATTTTTGTAATGAACTGCAATAAGAAAATAACGAGGTAGGCGATGAAACGATTCTTCATCATGTTACTGGTGACGTTTAAGATTGGTGTCTGGCAAGTACGGGCATCAGCACCGCTAATTACCATCCCCGGTGAAAATATCAATTTCGATATCCAACCTATCCTATTTATAATCATTTGAACGAGTATCATCTTTGCTGGGAAAATCAGACCGATCCGGTATCATCGAGAACATTTATTAACGACTCTTTGGGTCAGGTTACGATACTTTGCGATTCTATTAACAGCGACGACAGTTTTTCGCTGAACTGGGATCGGATTGCCTACATTGACTGCGGTAATCTATATATGAAAACACTCATACCGGATTATGACGATTACGATACACCAATCCTTTTAGATAGCGGAGGATGCAGTAGCCCGGTTCTTTTTGACGACGATTATGAACAATTTGCGTCCATTTTATATGTCAAAGAGATCGACGGCAAAAAGAACATTTTCTTTGCCGAATATCACTATCATAACTCGCCGCAACCGACATGGCTTATCCAAAAAATATCTTCCGGAGATAACGACATCAGTCCCCGGTTTGGCTTTGATCCTGAATTTGTCATTTATCAAACTTTAATCAGCGGATTTTGGAAAGTCCAGGCCAACGGCAGGTTCAATAGCGTTTCGCAAAATAATATCTGCAACTATGTAAATCCATTTGCACTGACTTATCCTATAATCACAAAAAACGCATCGGGGAATTTCACACCTTTCTTTGTAGTGTTCGATTCCGATTCGATTCCAGGCAATAATGAGATCTTTTGGAAAGCGCTGGTCCTTCATGAATCGTTTCCAGATATTATTAATCTTTCGAACACTGAAGGTGGCGACCGAAAACCGCAGGTTATGGTGACATCTGACTCTCTGATTTACTTATGGGAACATGAGTCGAACGGAAAAACTGATATTTGGTAGTTTATCGATGAATTCAAGCCGGACGTCGGTGCGATTCATCAGGAACCCGACAATTATAATTCTTTTTTGTTGAATGGCAATTTCCCGAATCCATTCAATCCATCAACGATCATCTGGTTAGATGACAATCGTCAATTCAGCCAAACTGCCAAAGTGAAAATATACGATCTGAAAGGTTCGCTCGTACGATCCTTTCTATTTCCTGTTAATGGCGCCGGACGCTACAACATCTCATGGGACGGAAAATCTGACAACGGACGAGGTCTTCCCGCCGGTATCTACTTCTATAAAATCCAAATAAACAACGCCGAATTAATCGGAAAAATGGTAATGGTGAAATAAACCACACCCATGTTTTTAAGTTTTGTTATATATTGTTACGTTTTTAATCGACAACTCTTTTCAGGAGAATCAAATGCTCAGACCACCTGAAATCCAGCACACGGCTAAAACCTCCGATCACACATTAAAAGTTCTGACCATTCTCACAATTGTTCTGTTCTCTCTAACAAACTTTTGCTCAGGCTCAGCGCCTAAAGGACCTTTTCTGACAATGTATTTACCTCAGGGTTACGTCATCGATGCTCTTTCCGGAAAGGGTTACAATCCAAGCACACTGGCAACGCTAACGACAATCAACTCCGTTAATCCGGCGGCATTGGTCGATCTGAAACGCGGTTTTGGCTTCTCCTATCAATATGACACCAAAATACGTTCGGTGTGGATAGCCGATTCCAAGCATCAGCGGATATTCAATACCGCACCGCAATCGGCTGGATTGACAGTTACTCTTAGAAACCTTCATCTGGGACTGGCGATGGATCAAGTTTATAATTCGAAGTTTCTTTATCACTTCACTTCTAATTTTTATTACGAACCATGGTATATTGGTCCCTATACCTTCCACTCAGAAGTGAGAGAATCTGTTCATCATTATTCTTGTATCGCTGCCTATGATTTCGGCAAATATCGGTTAGAATCCCAATCATTGAGCATTGGACTTCAGGTTAACTACAATCAATATCATCTCTATCAACAATACGGAATAACGATGGACTCCGATAGCTTGGATAACCTATATGGGACGAGTGAAGTATTCAAAAAAACAATCGATGCTTTTAACATTGCAGCAGGAATCCGTTATATCGTCCATACTGAGATCATTCCACGGATCAGTATCGGCGCCTATTATGAAACGTTTGTGCGGTTCAAGAAAATTTTTGATGATACCAATTTCGATGATAGAAAGGATAATCCCACAACAAGAATTACAAGGTTCGATTTCTTTGGGACACGACTTGGCGAAATCCCTGATAAATTTCATACAGGGGTTTATCTGGAGATGCCGTGCGGACTCTATTTCTCCAGCAACCTGTCCTATCTTTTCTGGAGAAACACAGCATATTCCGTGAAAAATCAACCGGAATTCGCCGTCAATATTGGCTTCCCTGCTTGTAAGAATTTGAATCTTTCAGGCGGGGTGTTTTATACTCATTACCGCCGTACTGATTTCAGTGATAAATGGAATAATAAGTTTAAAGCGGTTTATCTGATGGCAGGTGGCACTTTAAACTTAAAAAACTTTTCGCTTGAACTCACCGTCGCCGACAGTCATCTGTTTTCCGGCGAATATCGCAAGCAGACGTTGGTGAAAGCAGGAATCGGATATTCTTTTTGACCTTCTATGATATGAAACCGGTTTTACTCCGACCTGTGCATTTTTTACATTGTCTGCAGTAAATATTTTATCTTTCATTTTAAATCGCCAAAATTACATTTTACCATGGTAGGGATTCCAAGACAAAGACTTCAAATAATACTTCCGCTCCTGCTTGGCATCAACTTGCTCTCCGCCCAGTCGATCGGTTTCAGCGTCGGAGGCGGCTGGACGCAAATGAGATCGAAACAGACTTTCGATATCCGGTATAAGGAGTTACCTGACTTTCCGGCTCCATCATTAACGAATAACCAGTTTATAGAAAGCGGTCCGGCGCTCGATTTCGGGTTGAGATACACGACCAGATCCGGACGGTTTGCTTTTCTTGGCGGCTTTACTTTCAACCGTTTGGATGGTCGCACCGACTCTCTACGAATTTTCCCGCCGCCGTATTCATGAGCAATGGTTTCAACGTTATCCAGTTTGGATACACAGCAGGATATTTATTCTTTTAACGGTGGAGTTCGATGGAATTTCCTGAAAAAGTCGATTACATCTTTCGTTGGATTCGAACTTTTAACGAATCATTTCAGTAAGAAAAAAATCACGGCGATCAGTAACACAACAGTAATCTTAGTGGGTTCTTCCGCCAGAAACGAATTCGGTACAACACTGTCTGGCGGTATTGGAATTAAACTATCGCATGCACTTGGCATTGAGATCGAAGGCAGTTGCGCAGTGGACAATCTCTTCTCGCGGGAGAAAAGCGAAAAAACTGCCGAAGATATACAGTTCAACTTCATATCACGTATTACCTAACAAAGTCCTGAATCCTCGTCGTCTTGCCGATCACTAAATTTTCGATGCCGTGCCGAAAAGAAACAAATATTTTCCCCAAAAAACCTTTCGGGTCAATTTCCCGCTGAAATGAATTTATCTTACAAATGTTCTGGTCTTTCACCATTTGAATTTTCCCCATCTATTATTGAGTATTTTTCATAATCCTGCAAAAAAATATCCCACTTTCCGGTTTCGGCTTGCATTCTCTCTTTATGCGTTTTAAAATTGATCGTTTATTTAAAACTATCCAATCGGGAGTTTATTATGGCAGACAAAGAGCAAATGATTCTTGACGCAATGAAAAAAGCGGGCGACATCGCCAAAGTCGTCGGCATGAGTAAGGACGAGGTCGCAAAAATCATCGCCGCGCTAAAAAAGCAAGGCAAGGTCGTCTCGCCCAAGGACTGTTTTACGCTCCGGCCAAATAAGACGATTCTTCCAATTATTCAGAGGCAAAATATGAGAATTTTTCCACATTCTCGAATCTTTTTCGACTTCGCTTTGTTAATCGTGTTTTTGACGATAATCGGTTCTTCCGCTTTTTCCGAGCCGGTTTATATGCCGGGATTTTCGGCGTCGCCTTTTTATTCCGAACAGACCAAAACCTACACGTTTTATCCGGAAATCATCATCACGATCAACGCGCCCGCTCCGATGTCTTTCAACTCCAATTTACCGGTCGGATTAGTGCTTTTCGCTTTACCTAACGGCAATACAACCGACCAGACGATCGGAAAAGTGTTGAAGACCGGCGACGATTGGCATTACGACATCCAGCACATCGGCGCGCAAACGCGTTTTCTCAGGAATCACATTACCGAATACAACGTCGTCACCGTCTATCTGGAAACCGTTCAGAAAAGCTGGCCGACATGGCGCGGCAAATACGCGAATAACGCGGCGATCATCAAAAGTGTCGTCGATTCCTTAAAAAGCATGTTCAAAGCATATAATCCGTTCGTCGTTCTCACCGGACATAGCGGCGGCGGCAGTTTCACCTTTGGATATTTGAACAGCGTGACAGCGATACCGGACGAGATCGACCGTATTTCTTTTCTCGACAGTGATTACAATTATACCAACGATTACGGCGCAAAACTATTAGCATGGCTAAACGCCTCGCCGAACCATTATCTGAGCATCATCGCCTATAACGACAGCATCGCACTTTACAACGGAGCGCCAATCGTCTCGGCGACCGGAGGTACCTGGTATCGCAGTCGATTGATGCAGAGATATTTAGCTAATTATTTCACATTCACCAGAGATAGCAACGACGTTTTTATCAATTACGTCGCGCTGGACGGGCGGATCAAAATCCTGCTGAAACAAAATCCCGAGCGAAAAATCCTGCACACCGTTCAGGTTGAACTCAACGGGCATATTCAGGGAATGGTTTCCGGAACGGTTCACGAAGGCGTCGATTACATTTATTACGGCGCTCGCGCCTACACGCCGCTTGTTCAGGATGCCGCAAAGGTTTTGCCGGTTTTAAATATTCCACCACGATCTACTGATGCTCTGACCGGTTCGGCCTTTATGCAAAAAGTCCTGAACATGACTTTTGCAGAGCGCGAAGTGGAAATCTTCAATGAAATCTCGGCAGGAAATATTCCCGAATTTCTGCGCTATCTCGTACCAATAACCGAGAATTTTACCGACACGCAGGGAAATTCCCATACCGTGACATATCAAACCATGCCGGATTATTTGGCGATCGGCTCGAACGACGATTTCTGCCGGATTCCGATGGGACCGATCACGGCGCAGAGACTCGCCGTTATATTTGGCGCGACGATGCCGACCCGAAAATTGGTCGATAATATTTACACTCACGCTGATGTCAAACTCGCACCCGTGACTTACACACCCGTTGGAAATGCTAACGAACTCGTTCCGAAATTCGTCGCACACAACACCGCCATTGAATCCCAGTTTGTCGTGGCTGGCGGCCAACTCGGACAAATCGTCGGCGGAACGAAAAAAGACGTGGTCATCAGCAACAAAATCACCGATCCGACGCGCCCCGATCACGTCGTGATTTATGGCTGGCACCAATTGAACGGCTCGCCGATTCAGCCATTGTATAACGGACACATCAATTCGTATGTCGATTACAGCCATGGAATCCGGTTTCTGAACGCAAATTTATATGTCGATTCGGTTCAGAATAGCGCCGTGGACATTTTAATGGACATCAATCGCTATAAAATACTCAGCGGCGAAGAAGGCGTCATGACCCAACCGGGTTATCTCAAGGACACGCGCATTCCGGCGACGCCGAAGTCGTGGGGCGTTAAAACCGAAAGCGAAACTTCACTCAGAATCGTCACCAAGCCTGATTCAACTGCCAAAGAATTCGTCGTCTTTCTCAGCGCAGACGGATTGAATTTTAGCGATTCGGTGGTCGTCCCTTTCGATAATCCCGTCGTGAGCGGTCTTCAGGCGGATTCGCTCTATTTCATCCGCATGTACGCACGAAACGTCATTGGCAAATCGGCAGTGACGGAAGTGCTCGCCGGTTATCCGACGGCTAAAAACATTCCGATGCTGATCGTCAACGGTTTCGACCGCGCATCGACGGGAAATACCTATAATTTTATCCGACAACACGCCAAATCGGTACGCACCGCCGGCTTTCCAATCGCTTCTGCCACGAACGAAGCCATCACAGACCGTATATTCGATCTCGCCGATTTTCAGGTCGTCGATTACATCCTCGGCGATGAAAGCACAGCCGATGAAACTTTCAGCACCAGCGAACAAGCATTTGTAAAAACTTTTCTGCAAGGCGGCGGGCGTCTGCTTGTTTCCGGAGCCGAACTCGCATGGGACGTGGATTATAAAGGTTCGGCGACCGACAAGGATTTCTGCTGGAATTTTCTCAAGATGAAGTACCTTTCCGACGCTCCAGGTGACAGCTCCGGTAAATATTATCGGGCAGAGACAATTCCCGGTTCGCCGCTCGGTGACATTTCGACCTTTTATTTCGATAACGGCACACGCGGAACGATCAACGTCAAATGGCCGGACGTTCTCGGTCACACGAACGGCAGTTCCGGCTTCTTGAAATACACCGGTTTCGATACGACGGGCGGGTTCGCGGGAACATGTTTCAGCGGCGTTTTCACCGGCGGAACTCAGGAGGGAAAAGTCGTTACTCTCGGATTTCCATTCGAAACGATCATCGCCGAATCGGTCCGAAACGACTTTATGGAAAAAATTCTTACTTATTTTGAAGTCGCCGGTGAAATTCGCAAGACAGATGATCTGGCTTTTCCCGACGAATTTCGCTTGTATCAGAATTATCCGAATCCGTTCAATTCGCAGACGACGATCCTATTTCAAATCCCGAAGACCGAACACATTACGCTCAAAGTGTTAAACTTGCGCGGCGAGGAAGTCGCTACGCTCACCGACCGGAAAGAAATAGCCGGAAGCCATCATGTAAATTTCGACGCCGGGCAACTCGCCAGCGGAACCTATTTCTATCAACTGCAGTCCGGAAACTTCCGGGCGACCAAACAGCTCACGTTGATTAAATAAATATTAACCGCGGAGCGCGCGGAGGACGCGGAGAAAACTGTTTCTATAAGTAAGCGACTTTGGAGTGCGTTAACCGTGTTAATGCTTGCGAACAAAGTTCGCAGAAAGAATCTCGCTATGGAGTGCATTAACCGTGTTAATGCCTGCCTTCTTCCGTCGTCTGCAACGACGAGTTCCGACACGGTCGGAACACTCCAAAATAGTCAAATGGGCTAATCCCTCACACAACGAACGGAGAAACCGTACTGCTTATCGTAAGTGTAACCGTTGACGTAGGAATTACTGTAATTCAGAACTCGGTACCATGCGTAGTTACTACTGCCCTCCAAAGCCGACCACCAGTACCCGTCGTGACCAATGTAGTCGTACGTCCCACTGACGAGACGGCAGCCGCCGGGCAACGCCAAAAATCCGCTTTCGTTCGTGGCGCCGGTGTTGGGACTATACCAATGTGTCGTTCCAGCCTCTTTCATTTTATCGCCGGCTACAATATTGCCACCTAAATAATCCACTAAAGTTTGCCACTCTGCGTCAGTTGGTACGTGCCAGCCAGTAGGAGCAATGTTGCGGCTATCATTTACAGCGTACCAGTTATAAAGCCGGCCATAGGTCACCACTTTATTCGCATCATTATCGTAATTGCAATAAGCACCGGTAGTCAGAGCAGACCATGAGGTATTGTCTGTTACATTCGGTATCTCAGCGCCATTGCGGTAATGGGTCACTTTCAGGTTTTCTGCCATCCAGATCTGGTCGCCGATTTTAACAGTTTTATATACGTTGCCGTCAATATCGGTTATTGTTTCATTGATGTGACCTGTTTTCTCATCTGAATAATTTGATTGGTTAAGTAAAGTGTATGCCCTAATTCTGTATGTATATTCAATATCGGTCCCTAATCCGCAATCTGTATATTCGGTAGTATTTAAGGATACCTCAGCGATTTGTTCAAAATTCCCAGATTCAATCTTACGCTCAATCCTGAATCCAACTTCAAATGAGCAGTTATCTGTCCAGGTTAGATTAATACAAAAAATTATATCATTTGTTGTTAAAGTCAGGTTGCTGGGGGTTTGGATTGTCATTTGGGCTGAATTTTCATTTGAATAATCCGATTGATTGACTTGCGTATATGCCCTGACCCGATAGGTGTATGTCTCACCGTAAGTCAAACCGGTTTCAATATATTCCGTTGAATTGGCATTTACTTCGGCAGTCTGGACAAAACTTCCAGATCCAGTCTTGCGCTCAATTCTGTATCCCGATTCAAACAAGCAGTTATCTGTCCAATTCAAACGAACTGTCTGATCATCAATGGCTGTCGCCATGAGATTTGTTGGAGCAGTGATGGTCATTTGGGCTGATTTTTCATTTGAGTAATCCGATTGATTGATCTGAGTATAAGCCCTGACCCGATAGGTGTAAGTCTCACCGTAAGTCAAACCGGTTTCAGAATATTCCGTTGAATTGGCATTTACTTCGGCGATCTGGACAAAGCTTCCGGTTCCGGTCTTGCGCTCGATTCGGTATCCCGTTTCAAATGAACAATTATCTGTCCAAATAAGACGAATCGATTGGTCATCAATTGCTGTCACTGATAAATTTGTAGGAGCAAAGACCATTATTTGTACTGAATCCTCATTTGAATAATCCGATTGATTGATCTGAGTATATGCCCTGACCCGATAGGTGTAAGTCTCACCGTAAGTCAAACCGGTTTCGGTATATTCCGTTGAATTGGCATTAACTTCGGCAATCTGAACAAAACTACCGCTTGAGGTTTTACGTTCTACCCGAAAACCCGATTCAAACGAGCAGTTATCCGTCCAAGTCAGATGAATCGATTGGTCATCAATGGCTATCGCAGATATAATTGTAGGAGCATGAATTATCATTTGTGCTGAATTTTCATTTGAGTAACCGGATTGATTGATCTGGGTATAAGCCCGAATACGATATGTATAAGTCTCGCCGTAAGTCAATCCGGTGTTATCGAAGGTTGTCTGATCAGCGGCAACTTCGGCGATCTGGACAAAGCTTCCGGTTCCGGTCTTGCGCTCAATTCGGCATCCAGATTCAAACAAGCAGTTATCCGTCCAGGTCAGTCGAATCGATTGGTCATTAATAGCAACAGTGTTCAGGTTGGTTGGTACTGGAAAAGCAGTTTGAATTCTTTCTGCCACAATTGCCGTAGATAAGTTATTCCCTGCAAATGCGGTAATTCTATAGATATATCCGATGTTGATGTTAAGGCTATCATCGATGAAGAAGGTCGTGTCGGTCCTGATGACTTCCTTATAGTTAGCATTGCCATCTTTCCTCTCGATAACAAATCCTTCGATTCTTGACTCTTCCTGTGTCCATATCAGACGAATATGAGAATCATCGATTACAGTCGCCGCCAGGTTAGTCGGCGCCCATTCGTCCGGCTTGATTTCGGTATCCGGGTCTAACGGATTTCTAAATTTATGGTCGCAGGTGAAAGAAAGAATGAGTATTAAGATTAAGATTGAGTAAAATGCCGATTGGATTCGTTTCATGGCTTCGCCTCCATAACATCCACAAGATGACTTAAGTGAAAATATTCATAAATGCTATAGCCGGAAAAGCCGATCTCGATCACCAGCCCGCCTTTGGCGAGATTGCCAAATAATTCTGTTCGGTTGCGGTATTTCTTTACATCATTGACAGTTCTCCCGTCGCAGTATTTATCGTAATAAAACTCGGACAGCAATGCGGATACACCAGTCAGACACCAAATACCGGCTGTCGCTAAGGATGACCAGTTGCGTTTGGTTTTTATGCGCTGGTAATCTTTACTCCCATCCAGCAAATTGAGGTTGATTTCAGTGGTTGTATTTTCGGTAATCGTAAATTCTTGTTTGATTGGGTAGTAATATGGTTTACGGGTAGTAAGTTGATAATCGCCGATTTGAAGTGTAGTTGGTTTCTCTTCGGATTGGTACTTTTCTCCGGAAATCAATAATCGGACATCCTTCGGTGTGACATTGACCGTTAATGAACCCAGCCGGGGTTGGAGTTCGATGTTCCGCTGGAAAGAATCATCCGGATTCAGTTGGATCGTTTCTTTGTATGGAAGATAGCGCCAGTGCTTGACCTCGAAGATATAATTCCCGGGATTGACCTTTGCCTCCGACCACTTTCCTTGGCCCAGTAGGCTATTGTTCAGGTAGATTTCCGCCTCGGGTTCGTTGACAGAAATATTGGCGCGGGCATATTGAGATTTCAGCGTGGCGGTGAGCGGATTTGCCTTATCAGCTAAAACATTGATGAAAGTGGTAAACAGCTGGAAGTCGGCTTTCTTCAGGACGATGGTTCGTAGTCCGGCTGGAACACCAGTGATGGTCGACGGCGTTGTACCGGATGATTTGCCATCGATCAGGATATCAGCGCCGTTGGGAATGCTGTTCAGAACCAGCGTGCCGGTTTTGTTGTAAATCGAGACAGACGTAGAGGTTGGCATATCGAGCAGTCCGAGCAGTTTCAGCAAGGCGTTGTTCATGCCTTCCATCAGCAGGATTTCGAGTTCGCCTTGAAAGTCATAGTTGGCGCTCCGCTCGATTTTGCCGGTTTCCATGTCGAGCAGGCGGAGTTCGACGGTGTACACCTTGCCAAAGACGCCGACCGAGCCGGAAATCATTTTTTCGACGCCGAGAAGTTGACCGACTTGCACGGCGCAGGCGTCGCTGGTACAGCCGGACAGTTGAAATTCCTGTTCATCGAGAATTTCCTGCATTTTCTGACGCTCGACGACGTCATAGATGCCAACATTCACGGCATTGCTACGGAGACGATTGGAAAGGATTTCAGTTTCAGTTTGGCTTAAGCGGCGGCGTCGAGGTCGAGGAGGGCGAGCGTGGTTTTCCGCTGGGCGGTAAGGTTGGAAACAAAAGCCAGAGTGAATACCAGTAAGAATAATTTTTGGGTGCGTATCATTCATTTCTCCGTATTTCAATGCTTAAGCGAATATAAATACGGAAAATTTCTGTTTCAATATCTTTTTTCAAAGCGCTTACCTATTCAAACACAAATCTGCCGAAGAAACGCCGATGCACAAATTTGAATTTTGCAATCTGCAATTTGACATCATCCTTATATTCAATTTTCAATCTCCAACCTACAATTATCCCCCGCCAACGGCGGGGTTTAGGTATTTGAAGTTTATCCCGATTTTTCGGGATGGTCAAATTCTTCTCTCACCATTTCACTACTTTTGCCCGTTTTCCATCCGATTCGATGACTAACGCACGATTCTTATCGGTTCGGTGAATCGTTGTGCCGAGCGCCGAATATCGTGCAAGCGTTGAGTCGGAAGGATGCTTGAATTTGTTATTTCGCCCGACGGAAACCAGTGCGATATGCGGTTTGATTTCCGCCAGCAGATCGGACGAAGAAGAAGTTGCCGAACCATGATGCGGCACTTTAACAATTTCCGATGCAAGAAAATCCTGCCAGTATCGGATTCGCCGTTCGGCATGAACTTCAACATCGCCGGTAAATAAAAAATCGACCGCGCCATGCGTCAGTTTCAGCACGCAGGACGAATTATTGAGCGTCGTCTCTTTTCTCAAATATTTTTTGGATGGATGAAGAACATAAATGGTTGCGAATTGGTCCATTGGAAAGCAATCGCCAGATCGAACATGTCGGATTGGGACGCCGAGCGAATCGGCAATATGGTGTATTTCCTTAAAAATATAGGATTTCGTTTCGAACTCCGTTTCCCAAATCTCACCAACCGTGAAATGCTTCAGTAAATACGGCGCGCCGCCGATGTGGTCGCTATGCGGATGACTCAGCGACAAAATGTCGATTCGCTTAATGCCATGTCGAACGAAATACGGCGCAACGACTAACTCACCGTAATCCCGTCGGAATGTCCGATCGCCGGTGTCAATGAGCATTCTTTTGCCGCCGGGAAATTCAACGAACGCCGCGTCGCCTTGCCCGACATCCAGAAAAGTAACGCGAAGCGTCGGCTTCGCAAGCGGCTCTTTCCAAACCCAGAAATTCAGCAGTATTAAAACACCGATCGTCGTGGCGGCGCCGACATGTTTTTTGTCAAAATTCAGCAATCCAAATAAGATGAAATACGAAATCACCAATCCGGTCAGCGAAATGCTGGAAAAGATCAGCGATGCGTGCGGGACTGATGACGTAATCATTATCGACTTTTGAAGAATCCAGATAAGAATCATTTGCACTTCGCCGTAAGCGATGTTGATCGGACTCCAGATCGCTCCAAGAATCACTTGCGCAAAACCGAGTCCGCCAATAACGCCGACCAGCGGAATCACGAACAGATTGGCGATCAATGAGATGATTGGAATCCGGTTGAAATAATATATCGTGATGGGCATTGTTCCGAGATTCGCGGCAAGCGAAACTAAAAACATCTGATTCAATCGCCGCATTGCGGGATTTTTTACAGATGCTGGTTTGATCAAATCCGGCAGGAGAAATTCGAGCCGTTTATAGATATAAATAATTGAAAAAACCGCCGCGAACGAAAGCTGAAATCCCATATCAAAAAGCTGAAGCGGATTAATCAAAACCTGAATGAATGCGGCGGCAATCAATGTATTGTAAATATTGTGTCTGAACTCCCATGCCTGACTGATGAGCACCATTGACGCCATGATAACAGCGCGCATCACTGAAGGACGAAGATCGACAACGAATACATAAAATACCAACGCAATAACAACTAAAACTGTCTTGGGTTTTATTGGGACGCGCAGAAATCCGAACAGCACGACAAACACGAGCGTCACGTAACTGACATGCAGACCGGAAACCGCGAGGACATGAATGACGCCGGAGTTGACGAACGCCTGAACCGTTTCGTCGCTGATTTCGCCGCGAACGCCGACGATCAGCGCTTTCAGAATTCCCGCCTGCTCACCGCTCATGGAAGCATCAATCAACCGTTCGATCCGCAATCGGACATCGTTCGCAAACCGTCTCAGATGAAACCGGTTTGATTCAACTACCAGCGGAATTTCGCCACGATTGAGATAAACCGTCGCATAAATGCTATGATTAGTTAAATATCTCCGATAGTTGAAATCTCCGGGATTTCGCGCTTCTGTTGGAAATGTGACTTTGCCGATGAATCCAAGAACATCGCCGTACCGGTAATCCGGACATGAATCGCGGACAGTCAACAACAAATC
>Ga0066637_10000247_pt1 | contig 32829 bp, 33 predicted proteins | sample CryGeyCG2014_020_FD_62737 | JGI IMG/M metagenome (GOLD analysis project Ga0066637, IMG submission 62737) | Groundwater microbial communities from aquifer - Crystal Geyser CG08_land_8/20/14_0.20 | ecosystem: Environmental > Aquatic > Deep subsurface > Groundwater | place: USA: Utah: Grand County...
CTTGACGTACCCGCAACTAATCTATTGGACAGTGTCAAACGCCTACCAAAACGATCCTGCGTTACTTGGCTTTATGACAAGGATAAGCAATTCTGGGAAAGGCATTGCTGAGACTTTGGCGCCTATTGGTTGGATTTGCTCAGCCTCAAACAACGCTTTGCTGTCTATTGCACCGGCATTCAGAGATTTCGTCCTAAGCCTCGGAGGCCTGACAAAGCCGTTGGTTGAGTTAGATGACGCTGGAAAATATCTAGTTTTTCAAAACGTTGCCGCTTGGGTTTCTGCATTGACAGCTCTTCTTTACGGAGGACCTAAACGAAAAATTCATCGACATAAGAAAGGCAGAAGGCGCTAAGAGGCCTCTGGAAATGGCTGACCGCCCGAGATTTGGTCCAGCTGGAGTTCCTCTCTCATTTAGGGCTATGAAGGCAACTTTAGCCGATGTCCCCCGACTTCTGAAAGAGGAGGAGCTTGACGCTTTTGAGTATCAAGCCGTCCGTTGGGGTGCAAAACCACAGATTAGAAGAGAGAAAGCCGAGCAGCTTGGTCTGAAAGCTGAGGAACATGATGTTTGGCTGAGTCTCCATGGTTCTTATTTCATAAATCTTTGTGGAAAAAGAGAAATCATTGAAGCTAGTAAAAACCGCTTAATTGCGTGCGCAACAGCAGCAGAATGGATGAAAGCTCACGTTGTGGTTTTCCATCCAGGGTTCTATGGCAAAAAACAGCCAAAAGAAGCTTTCAAAGATTGCCTAGAAGCTATAAAGGAAGTTGTTGAAACCATGAAAACTCTGGGAATTAGAAATGTTAAACTTGGTCCGGAAACCATGGGAAAGATTTCTCAATTTGGAAGTTTAGACGAAATTCTAGGCTTATGCGAACAGATTGAACAAACACAGCCTGTAATTGATTGGGCGCATTTACATGCTAGATGTAGAGGATGCTTCAAAAAAGTTGAGGATTTCCGCAAAGTTGTGGAAGAAATTGAGAGGCGATTAGGGACAGACGCTGTTAAAAACATGCACTGCCACTTTACAAAAGTTGAGTTCACGGATAAGGGTGAAAGACGCCATCACACAATGGACAAGGCAGAATATGGTCCACACTTCATGATGCTTGCGAAGGTTATAGCGGAGTTCAAGCTGAGACCCGTGATAATAAGCGAGAGTCCAGTTCCAGATGTAGATGCAATAAAAATGCGGGAAATTCTCCAAAAAAGAACTTGAAAGCTAAAACTTTTCTTTTATGCTAGTCTAGCTTTCTAAGGTCTTTCTCTTTGCTGCAGTGTAAGCCGTGAAAACCCACGTGAAGAGAAGATAGGCAATCATGCCTACGTCAAGAAGCACATCCTTCTCGAAGGCGAAGTAAAACGTGTATGCTGAAAAGGTTGTGGCTATAAATAAGAGGGCTACGACAACCCAGAGCGTCCAAGCTCTGCTTCTAAGCAATCCGTAGGCGGTTATTAGGCTTAAGATGCCAATTATGCCTATGTGAACGAGGCTGAAATCAACTATTGCCAATACAGCAAAACAAATTATTCCAACAACTGCGTAGAAGACGAAAGCTACGAACATACCAACGTTTTCGATTTTAAGTTTTGACTTAAGCGACATCCACAAACCGCCTTTTAACCTAAATGCATTAACAACAACGTTAATAAATTTAATGTTCAAAAGACTTTTCTCCAGACTTTATTTTTCGGAATTTTAATATTTCAACTACGCGTATAATAGTATAACAGTGAATCATTATGCCTTTCACTCCCTTCCACCTTGGTCCAGCCCTTCTTTTCGGCTTAGCTTTCTCCTCAACTTTTGATCTATTAACTCTCTTGATAGCAAGCGTTATTCCAGACGTAGAACCCTTTTTCATTCTTCTGTTCGATCTCTCTGGGCCTTCTCATGGCTTTTTCCATTCCTATATCGGCTCATCCATACTTGCTGTTTTGGTAGCCGTTGTTGTTTATCTGCTTAGGGACTCGTTAACCAATGTTATGCTGAAATTTCAAGTGTCACAGAAATCCTCTTTTAAAAAGATTCTATTCACATCTTTTGTTGGTGCTTATTTCCATATGTTTCTGGATTCGCTGCTTTACCACCGAATGAATCCTCTCTATCCCTTACAAGGCAACGCGTTTGTTGGTATAATGCCTACTTACATTGCATATGTGGCCGTCTATGGATTTTGCAGCGTATCATTCATTTTGGGCATCATCTTATACCTTTACAAGATCAGAAAGGGAACCAATGTTTTGGGCTAATCATTCAAAGCAAACGAAAAAGTTTAGAACCAGCTGGCAAGATAAGCAAACTAGGAACAGAAGGAGTAACAAAATGAGTTATCATGAACTTTTTGTGTCCCAATCAAACGTTTTCAGTGGTCTCCAAACATCCTTCGAAAAGTCGGATTACATAATTTTAGGCGTTTCCTTCGATGTTACAAGCACTTACAGAACTGGAGCGAGATTTGGACCGAACGCCATTCGACAAGCTTCCTTGAGCATTGAAACCTACAGTTTCCGCACAGGCATAGACATAGAAGATTTGCAGCTGCATGATTTGGGCGATTTACATATTTCCACAGACACAAAGAAAACTTTGGAGAGACTGGAGCTTGTTATCAAAGACATTTTGGAAGCGGGAAAAACACCTGTAACCATTGGCGGAGAACACACAATCACGTTAGGCATATTAAAAGGCTTAGGAAAAAAAGCCTCGAAAACAGCACTGGTTAGTTTTGATGCACACCTTGACTTGCGTAACGAGTTTTTAGGACTAGAACTTTCTCATACAACCTTCATGCGTAGAATAGACCAAGAAGTAAAGCCAGCAAAAATAATTGAGGTCGGCACTAGAGCGGTCTGCAAAGAAGAGCTGAACTATGCGGAAAAGGCTGGGATAGAATTTTTTACGGCACAGCAGATCAGAAGCGAAGGAATTAAACAAATTGTAAAGCGGTTAAAGGAAAAACTTGCAAATTATGAGAATCTATACTTGTCTATTGACATGGATGTTCTCGACCCCGCATATGCTCCAGCAGTGCAGAACCCTGAACCAGAGGGCCTTGAAACGCATACCTTACTGAATATTTTGCGCCATATATGTGATAACCGCGTAATAGGCTTTGACGTTACTGAAATCGCCCCAAACTTCGACCAAGGAGTTTCAGCAATCCAAGCTGCAAAGATAATCTTGGAAACTTTATGCTTCATAGAGAAATCGAGAAAGACGTAATATCAAGCGAGGAATTGCAAATACAGTAGATAGTAAAGAAGGCGAAGACATGACGATTGAAGAGTATTATGACAAAAGATCATCAAGTTACGATTCAACATTTGACATGTTATACTTCAAAGTTTTTGACGTGATTACTTGGAAATGCATTGAACCATATGTTCCTGTTGACCCTGACGCTTTGGTTCTGGATGCTGGTGGAGGAACTGGTCGTTGGGCAATCAGGATGGCGCGAAAAGGCTGTAGAGTGATTTTGATGGATACTTCCGAAAAGATGTTAGAAATTGCCGCCGAAAAAGTGAAAGAGGAAGGACTCCAGCATAAAATCACCACAAAAAAGGGCGACATCACAAAAACGGGCTATGCAGACGAAACCTTTGACATGATTCTTTGTGAACACACTCTTTTCCTTTTCAAAGAACCTGACATTCTCATAAAAGAACTGAAGCGAGTCCTCAAGAGGAATGCTCGATTAATCATTTCTGCACAAAATCGCTATGTTCAATCGTTAGCTTGTTTGCCCGAAAAACCAAGCCCAGACAAAGTAGGTAACGCATTGAATATTCTACTTCGCAAAAAATACAATACCATGACTAAACGTGGCAAAGTTAAAATTTATACTTGGACTCCAAACGAGTTTCGAACATTGCTGGAAAAAAACGGATTTCAAGTGGAAAAGATTGTTGGCAAAGGAGTTACTATGCCTTTACGAATCTCAAAGGAACTGTTTGTAAAAAAGGAGTATTCAGAAGATTTGTTTAACAAGATACTTCAATTCGAGCTTGCTTTATGCGAGAAAACAGATGCATTAGCATTAACGGGGCACATGCAAGCAATAGCCTACAAACCATAATTACCACGAAAAAGCCGACAAACACTTTGATGAGGAAGACAACAGCTATTAATTTGGAAGACACCATTCCTTCAACAGTTTTGCGATAAAAAAACCGTTGCACCCGTGAGTTTGTGGGTAGAGCCTTTGACATTCTTCTAATCCCCTTAAACCCGACAAGCCTATTTTCGGTGTTATCTCAACCAGCGAAAACTCTGGATGCCACTTTAGAAATCTTTCAATAAGCACCTCATTTTCTTCAACGGTTATGCTACATGTGGAGTAGACCAAGGCTCCTCTACATTTCACTTTCCCAGCGCAGTTGTTTATCATCTTCCATTGAATCTCAGCCATCTTATCAACAGAACGTCGCGTAAGTCTACACTTTGCTGAAGGAAGCTTTCTGAAAGCTCCAGTGCTCGTGCATGGCGGGTCTAAAATCACAATGTCTGCTTTCACTTCTAACGGCAAAGAATTACATGCATCAGCAATGATTGGCACGGCGATTTTCACATCCATACGAGCGACGTCATTTTTCCAGACAGCCATCCTACGTCTTGAATAATCTATAGAGTAGATAACCCCGCGATTTTGCATTAACTGAGCCAGATACGTGGTTTTGGCTCCTGGTGCAGCACAAACGTCTAGGAGAGTCATTTCAGGTTTTGGGTTTGCGGCTTCAGATGCGAAACAGCTTGCCTTGTCTTGAATGTAGAATGAGCCTTCTCGGAAGCTTTTTGTTTTGGTTAATGGTTGTGTTGTATCAACAATTGTGTATGTGTGTTTTAGCTGTTTAACTCTCTCAATTTTTATTCCATCTTCGAAAAGTCTTTTCACAATTTCGTTTTCTTCCGCCTTAAGCGTGTTCAGTCTTATGTATGTTGGTTGTGTTTGCATGTTTGCTTCTAACATGGCTAGGGTTTCTTTTCTGCCAAAGATTTTGAGGCAGTATCTCACGAACCATGTTGAATGAAAGGTTCGGAGTCCGATTCTCTCTTCATCGCTTACGTCTTTAAGGATTGAGGCTGGCTTTTGCGTTAGTAACAAGCCTAGCACACGTTCAACTTTTTGAAGAGTTTTCCATCCAAGAATGGAGCGGGCTAGCTTAGCTATGTTTTTGGCTTCCTTGATGTCGATTTTAGACCAGTTTTTGGTTATTCTTGTTTGGTAAACGTAAAGTCGTAAAAATGCTTGAACACCGAGATTAAATTCGCCTATTGTGTTGGGCTTTAAGGCATTGTTGATGAATTTGTCTATGAAGTTTCGTCTTCTGACAGTTTCGATCACAAGTCTGTGGGCGAGTCTAATAGCGTTGGAATCGCTTATGCTCAATTGTTTAATGGTTTTTGCTAAGGCTAAGCGTTCGCTTAGCTTTTGCATTTCCATCCAGCTTAGGGTTTCAATTGCAAGCATCCAAGCTTCTTTGAGCAAATCTGTTTCACTCACCTGAACAAGTGTTTTGGAATAGTAATGGTTAGATAAGAATTAAAGGGTATTTTTCTCTTTATTTCGTCTCGCATATCGAAAGCTTGTTTTCTGGAACAAGGAATAGATAGGATAATGCGCTATTAACAGACTCGTGGTTTAAAATGGGGTATTTAAAAACACAACCCTAAGAGACTTTTAAAACGAAAAGAACACGTTAGAAACCCCGAGAATTTGTTTCGTTTAGAAAAAGAGAATAAAAAGAGAGAACTATCTAACGCTGATCATAGAGTCCTCGGTAAACAATTGGATTTATTCTCCATAAGCGAGGAAGTAGGCATCGGCTTATTTCTTTGGCATCCAAAAGGCACGATAGTTCGCAAAATAATCAGACTTCTGGGAAAAGGAGCATTTGAAAAATGGATATCAATTTGTTTGCACTCCGCACATAGCTCGTGGTGAACTCTGGAGAATCTCGGGACACTTGGACTACTATCGAGAGAACATGTACATTTTTGAAAAAGACGAGCAACTTTACGTGGTAAAACCAATGAACTGCCCCTTCCACATCCAGATCTACAAGTCTAAACCGAGAAGCTACAAAGACCTTCCAATCAGATATGCGGAATGGGGAACCGTCTACAGGTATGAACGGTCAGGCACTTTGCATGGTTTACTGCGGGTGAGAGGCTTCACTCAAGACGATGCTCACATCTTTTGCACTAGAGAACAAACAGAAGAAGAAATACCTAAAATTCTAGACTTAACCGAGCATATCCTAAAAGGATTTGGTTTCCATAAATACCGTGTATATCTTTCAACCAGAGACCCAAAACAACCTGAAAAATACATGGGTTCAGAAAAGGATTGGAAATTAGCTCAGAAAGCACTAGCAGAAGCTCTCAAAAAGAAAGGAATTCCATGTCGGAAAATGCCCGGAGAAGCCGTGTTTTACGGACCGAAAATTGACATTTACATAGTTGATGTTTCAGGCAGAGAATGGCAATGCTCCACTATCCAGTTTGACTTCAACCTACCTAAACGCTTCAACATAACCTATACTGGACGAGATGGGGAACCGCACGGAGTTGTAATGATTCACAGAGCTCTTCTTGGTGCTATTGAACGGTTCTTCGCCATACTGATCGAACATTACAAGGGAAATCTCCCTGTTTGGCTTGCCCCCACACAGGTGAAAGTATTACCTATCAGCAACAATTATGTGCAGTACGCTAAAGAGGTTTGCAGAAAATTATCAGCTCATGGAATAAGGACAGAAGTTGATGACACTGACTCAACAATCAACTATAAAATCAGAGAAGCTGAAGTTCAGAAGATCCCATACATGACAATATGTGGTAAACGCGAAGTGAAATTGAAGAAAATAGCGGTCAGAAAACATGGAGTAGGAGACATAGGCATGTTAACAATCAAAGAACTCGTCAAGAACATCAAAATAGATGCAAACAATAAAGTTAGTGTGCAATGAGAGAAGCTGACTGCGCATACCAGCAAAGATTTTAGTCTATCCTGTTCATAAAGTAACTTAGGTTAAGGACTAAAATGGCGCAAAAGCATTTAACTGAATTCTCTCATTCAAAGGCCAAGCCTTCAGAAGAAACCAAAGTGGAAGCCACATCCTTCACGCAAGCCGTAGCAAAGGAAAAACGTGTTTTTCCGCCAGTTGCTCCTGAAAACTTGCCGCCTTCATACTTCGTTTCAGCCACATACAATGGAAAAACTAGAAAGGCATTGATCAAACTTTATGAACCCAATTCAGGTCAAATCTATTTCTGGTATGACAACACTGGACACATGCCATACTGCCTAACAAATCTTTCACCATACGAACTTGGAAAAATCAGCCGTTTAATTCAGCATTCAGGCTTAGACCACTTTGAGATAGCTGAAAAAAGTGACCCGTTACTTGATGGAAAGGTGAAAGTAACAAAAGTCATAGCGAAAGACCCGTTGGCCATTGGCGGCCGCCCAGCAGGATGCATAAGGGACATAATTCCAGAAGACTTTCCAAAAGTATCAGGAACACCGATATCTCCAGAGGAAATCAAAGTTTGGGAAGCCAAGATAAAGTATTACCAATCCTACATTTATGATAGGAACCTTTGGCCTGGGATGATTTACGAAGTTAAAAATGGCAATCTTGTTCCAAAGTCTTTGAAAGAAGCTGAAGGAATGACTAGGCACATACGTGAAATTTTCAAAGACGCCACATCCGAAGAGCAGCAATACATTGAGCAGTGGGCTAGGCTTTTGGAATATCCAGCCCCAAAATTCCGCCGCGTAGCACTAGACATAGAGGTTCACTCAGCAATCCCAACAAGGATGCCTGATCCACGCGAAGCTGCTTACCCCGTCGTGTGCGTATCGCTTTATGGCTCTGATGGACAGAAGAGAGTTTTAGTACTAAAGAGACAGAATGTTCGAGAAGGAACTGAACATCTTCCAGCCGATGTAAACCTTGAATACTTTGATTCTGAAGAGAAGCTCATAAGAGCGGTTTTTGATGCTTTATGGAATTACCCCTTCGTCCTCACATTTAACGGTGACGATTTTGACCTGCGTTATTTAGCTCACAGGGCAGAAAACTTCGGTTTTAGACGAAATAGAATTCCAATAGAGGTCGGTAGACGCGTTTGTTCACTAAAGTATGGCGTGCACATTGATTTGTACAAGTTTTTCTTCAATCGCTCCATACAAATCTACGCCTTCAGCAACCGCTATCGAGACGTCAAGCTTGACGATGTTGGTAAAGCCCTAATTGAAACAGAAAAAATCAAGCTGGACAAGAGCATAGGCGCGTTGACTTACACAGAGCTTGCCAAATACTGTCTCAGAGATGCCGAAATCACGTTTAGGCTCACGAGTTTCGAAGATGATTTAGTTATGAAGCTTATTCTAGTTCTAGCCAGAATCAGCAGCATGCCCATGGAAGACGTGAGCCGCCAAGGTGTATCAAGATGGATAAGGAACTTCATGCACCGCGAACACCGCAGAAGAAACATGCTTATCCCAAACGCAGCAGATATCCTAGCCATAAAAGGTAAAACAGCAACAAAAGCCATTATAAAGGGCAAGAAATACAAAGGCGCGATTGTTGTTGAACCCGTTCCAGGCGTCCACTTCAATGTTGCAGTCATGGACTTTCCAAGCCTATATCCATCCATAACAAAAGTTTGGAACCTCGGCTACCAATCCATACGTTGTCGACATCCAGAATGCCGTAACAACCTTATTCCAGACACGCCTCATTGGGTTTGCATAAAAAAACGAGCGCTAGAAAGCCTGCTAATCGGTTCACTTAGAGACTTGCGAGTACGATGGTACAAACCAAAATCAAAAGACGCAACTTTACGAGCAGAATTGAGAAGCTGGTACAGAATCATTCAAGGCGCCCTTAAAGTTATCTTAAACGCTAGCTATGGGGTTTTCGGTGCAGAATCCTTTGACCTTTACTGTCCGCCAGTGGCAGAAGCAACGGCAGCCATTGGAAGACATTCGATAACTAAAATAATTGACAAAGCAAGAGACCTCAACATCCAAGTACTCTATGGCGATACTGACAGTGTTTTCTTAAAGAGCCCTTCAAAAGAACAAATTGAAGAATTTGCCCAGTGGACTGAGCATGAATTAAAAATGAGTTTGGATGTTGACAAGGTTTACAGATATGCAGTTTTTAGTTCGCGAAAAAAGAATTACTTGGGGGTTTTGGAGGATGGAAGCGTTGACGTTAAAGGATTAACGGGCAAGAAAAGGCACATACCATTGTTCATCAAAAATGCCTTCAATGAGATGAAGGAACGCTTGGCACAAGTCAAATCACCAGCAGATTTCGAAGATGCTAAAAAGGATATATGTGAAATCGTTCGCAATCGCCATATGCGGTTGAAGAGGAGAGAATGGGAAAACGTGAACGAATTAGCATTCAATGTGGTTTTAGGCGAAGCACCGGAACGCTACACAAAAACAACGCCTCAACACGTTAAAGCGGCAAGGATTCTACAAGAAAGAGGGGTGGAAGTGAAAGCCGGCGACTTGATGAGCTTTGTGAAGGTTGTTAGAGAACCGCACGTCAAACCAGTCGAGTTGGCAACGAAAAATGAGATTGACGTTGACAAGTACGTAGCTTACCTCCGTTCGACGTTTGACCAAGTATTAGACGCAGTAGGTTTAGACTTCGACGAGATAATAGGGTTGACGAAGCTGGAACGCTTCATGTAACTTTCAACCCAGCTTTTTTCATGAACTGCAAGGTCAAAAAGCCAATAAGATTGATGCTAATCAAGGAACCAATGAAAATGCCCAACCACCATATCCACAGCTCCATCTCCGTCAGTATCGCCAAATATGTTCCAACAATGAAAGTTATCATAAGAGTTGCTATTGTACAACTGAGAAAATCGCTTATCATGCTGTCACGCTTCTGAACCGCTATTTTCCATGCCAAAATACTAGCCAAAAAATTGGCTAATGCACCTAAGCTCATGTCAGTGACAATGCTTGGCATTGGACTAATAACATTACCAATCAAACAACCTAAAGTAACTCCCATAACCGCAGGCCATCCGAAAATGACCGACATTGGAATCAACGCATCAGCAATCCTCACTTGAGCCAGTCCAAAACTTAGACTAGATAAGAACAACACTAAAACTGCATACAAAGCTGCAAAAATCGCTGTTAAAGCCACATCTCTAGTGTCAAATTTCAAATCTCTTCACCTCCCACTCCGGGGTTTATATGGCGGATCGGGTGGAGGTCCACTCACCCGCCAACAAAATGTATCACATGGATTTCAGATTATAAATGTTGCTATGGAAACTCAACCTTCCGTGTCTGACAAACCTTCAGTTCTTCTTTCAATGCGTTCTTCTGCTCTCGGTTCCACATTAACATCTCTTGTGGGTGTTTCAGGCACTTCTGTTGTTGCTCCCCCGCTTTCCATGCTTGGTGGCTCTTCAGTTCTTTCTTCAATGTGTTTTTCTACTATTACTCCGCTGACTCTTGATTCTACTTCAACATCTTCTGTGGCTATTCCTTCCATTTGAGAGACAGGGAATAAATTGTGCGGAGGTGGAGGAGACTTCAAGATCGTTGACAATAGGTACATGGCTGCAAATGCGTTTTGATAAACTTTTTGGAAAACGTATGGCACCTTTATTTCAGGGTCAACCTTCAACATCCTGTTCATTCCTTCGTCTTTACCAGTTAAAGTCGCAGTGCCTTCAACCTTGAACTTCACAACACTCGGTTTAGTTTTCAAAAATAGACTAAAATTCACAATAACCATTTGACTTCTCCGTTCTTTCTCCTCCAACCTTGCCTTCACATCGAAATTAATAGCTCCAGTACCGCCTTCAACGCCCAGTCTGACACCTGCTATATTAGTGATGTCTACCACAACCGAAACGTTTGGGATATTCAATGTTGGGCAAATAAGTGATTCCATACAGTAACTAATCGTGCACGGAAACTAGTTCTCCAGCAACCTCCGTATTAAGCCTTGCCTTTCAACCAATTTTTGCCTTTTTGTGCGTAACACGATAATACTCACACAATCACGTAAAAAACGCTACAACAATAACCATTGAAAAATCAAAGCAGCACAAGTTGAAGCTGCGACCAAAAGCGAAATTATTACAACTACTTGGCGTTCACTTAAAGGACGACGATAAGTAATAAGCGTAATCAGACTCCTTCTATGATCTGAAACCAGTTTTTCTCCATCAAAGGAAACACTCGCCCTCGTTCTAAAAAAGAAATGATTCAACAAAATCAATGAAGAGTTAAAAATGTTCGGCAAAAGTGAAATTAGCAAACTAGATTTCAAATCCGAAGTAATTGCAAAGGCAGCTAACGTCATTCCAATAGCAAAAGATCCAGTATTGCCAACAAAGATTTTACCTTGGAAATTAAAAAAAGCCAGCAAAAGCCACGCAATTAATGGAACATATAATAAAATCACATTTGATCCTGAGATAGCCATCAGCCCCACTATGATTATCGCTGGACAGATTGTTTCTAAACCGTTCAATCCCCCAAGCTGATTCACAGTGTTGGTAGTTATAGTCACAATCAACGGAATAATTATGAAATAGTAGTAATTGCCAAAATCGATGGCTCCGAAAAATGGTGTTGTTATGGATGTGCGCAGTCCAAGCCTGTAGGCTAACGAAATAAGCGGTATTGCAGCTATTAAAGGAAAAAAAGCCTTATAACGCCACCTCAAATCCATCCAATCATCAAGCAAACCCATGAAACCACCAAACAATATGCAGACAGCTAAAGTTAAAGCTGGAGAAACATTGTTAGAAACATCAATTCCTGACGGATTATACCAATGCAATAGGAAGAGATAAGTTGCGCTAACTAGAACGTATATTACACCTAAACCATTCGGAACTAAAGGTTTATTTGGCTTATGACCGTCAGGAGCTTTTGGAAACAACCTACCTCTCCTTCATCAACTTGGATAATCGATTTTGTAAAGGCACACGAGCGGAACAATACCGCCATAATTGTCTCCCGCATCTAATCCCGCGAAATATGCCTCCTTGAAATATTTAGGCTTAATATCTTCAGCACTTAGACCATTCCTAGCCCATTCTGCCTCTTCCGGATCAACTACTCCATTATTCCAGCACCAGCTGTATTTTCCCCAAGCCATCAACTTGTAAATAGTTGAATTCATTCCCAGAAGGTTCCAATCCCATGCACCCCTAGTGGAATTATACTCTCCGAACGCATCTTCATCAGTCCATGAATATTGTTCATCAACAAAGCCGTCAGCTATGAATCGGTCCTGTGCTTGTCCTGAAATGCGTGCCATCCACATCCATTTTCCTTCATCACCGTAGCCAACCCAACTGGCATAGTACTGCTCACCAGACTGCCCTAAACCAAGAGTTGTGAACACAAGAATGTATTTCGCGTCATATAGCTTTAACATCTTCAATGCTTGTGTTTCGTTAGCCATAAAAATGAAACCAATGTTTTGTATCTGTGTCGTATTTATTGTGGCATTGTCAGCCAGCGTTGTCACATTACCCAGAATTGTTAACCAATACCCGTAGTCCCACCAGCTACACACAACAGTAGTTCCTTCGAGATTGCTTTGGGCCCAGTTCAACATGTCTAGCCATTCATGTACAGGCTCGGCAGGCGCGATGGGAAGACTACCAGCAGAGATAGTGACTGGAGTCCAAGCTTGCCTATACACTTTGGGCATTGGAACAGCAAAATTTGTCATAAGAATGAGGAAAATTAAAAATATGGCAGCACCGCTAAATTCCTTCCCGACAGGTTGCAAAACATACTTCTTTTTCACACTGATTTTTGGCGATTCCTTTAATAAAGTGTTGAATGGTTTCAATATCCATGTTATTCCAACGGCCGCCAAGAGACCAAATGCAGGAGCCAAAACTACAAGTAAACGCACCATGGAACAAGCAAAGTATAGAGATGTTAAACCAAAAATTAAGAGAAACAAGTTTTTATCGTTAAGATCTCTCAACATAAAGAAAATGCCAGCTAGAAAGAAGATTATCATTATTCCAAAATCATAGTACACGGACCCCCACGCCGAAATTCTATGCTCAGCCACAGACTCTATAAGCGGAAACGCAGCTCGGAACAGAGGATTTATAACCGAAGTAAACTTTCCAGCTATACCCCACATGTAGCCAAACTGCCAAAGAACGGAAAAACCACCAACTAATATGGCGAGCAAAATGACAATGAACACCGTTCTCCACTTTGTTGAGGTCAAGGCACGAAAAGCTTCACAAAAACACAGCAGTATAAATACACCAGCAACTGGCAAAACGACGCCTGTAGTCAGATAAGTTGTTGCAAGCCTTGGGACGCTTATTGCGATGAACAAACCAAATCCAAAAGTTAAGCTGTAGGATAGCAGAAGACGTTGCGTATATCTCTTGAGCAGTACCGACAGAAAAGCAAAAAGCACTGTGATGCCGATTGCATAATATGCGGCACCCCACCCTGAGCAGAAGTATCCCAAGACTATACCTGATGCAAGAGCATATTTCATACTTGAACCCAACGACCTATCCCTTTCTATTGCTCTTAAAAACAGAAACATAAACAGTAAAAGAGCAAATATTCCTATTGTTTCGTCGTCAAAGAACCCTACTTGAGTTCGTTGAATGTAGGAAGGACTCAAAGCCAGAAAAAGAGAAGCAAGTAGCCCTACAGGTTTTCCTCCTATATCCTTACCCAGAAAATAAATCATTAGGCTGGCAAGCATACCCATCATGGCTGGAAAAATTGCACAGAAATTCATTAAATTAATATTTACACCTAGCGATGAGATTATGCTATATAAAAATGCCGCTGTTAGTGGTAACCCTGGATATGATATCCTCAAAATGTCTATTCCTTTCGGGTACCAGCTTCGACTGTCAATCCAGTCTAGATCAGACCATGCCCAAAATGCAAATCCATTGTTTAATATACGCTTTGTGAATCGGTATTGATGGTACGGGTCGAATTCAGACAGGTGTAGTTGTGCTGAGCTTGCTTCTGGGTCGATCTCCCATCGTAAGGGAAATAGCCGTATTGTGAAAGCTATGAAGAGTATAAGTACCAAAGCTGAAAAAGTTAGCAGGGAGCCGTGACTCACTTTAATGCGGAGCTTCCCCAGACTCTTTAGACTGTTGACAACGCGTTCCTTCGAAAGGACGTTTCTGACTCTCATTTGATCATCTCTTTAACACAGATTATTGAGGTGTTTTATTTCTCTTATGGTTGATTAGCGGTTTTTCATGTTATAGTCTTCCTTTTATAACCGTATTTTTCAGCGTCATAAAACGGAAATGACACGATCTTGCCTTTTGCTAATCTGCCGCGTATTTTAACCTTTACGAAGTTTCCTTTCTGAGCTTGAGCTGCCTGAACATAAGCCAGTCCTATGCCATATTTAAGTAACGGTGAAAATGTTCCACTTGTCACGTATCCTGTTTTTTCGTTTTTGTCATCATAAACTTCGAATCCTTGTCGAGGTATACCACTCTCTATCATCCGTATTCCAACGCGTTTACGTTTGATTCCCTCTTTTTTCTGTTTCAGCAATGCATCCTTCCCTATGAAATTTTCTTTCTGGAATTTCACAACAAAGTTCAACCTTGCTTCCAGAGGAGTTGTGCTTTCGTCAATGTCATTTCCATAAAGGCACATTCCCGCTTCAAGCCTTAAGGTATCTCTTGCCCCCAAGCCACAGGGTTCTATTCGAGAGGATTTACCAGCCTCAAGAATGGCGTTCCATAACTTCATCGCGTTGTCAGGTTTCGTTGATGAGGCGTTCCATACGAAGACTTCAAAGCCATCTTCACCAGTATATCCAGTCCTGGAGATGACAACTTCCACGTCCGTTAAACGTGAATTTTGGCACTTGAATCTTCCAATTTTGCTTAAATCTGTCGCAGAAATTTTTTGAAGAGTCTTTTCAGCGTTTGGACCCTGAACAGCGAACATTGCTACATTATCCGAAACATCTTCGATTTTTACATCAAAGCCTTCAGCGCTTTTAATTATCCAATTATAATCTTTTTCTCTGTTACCCGCGTTAAAGACCACCAGAAACTTTTCCGTCTCTAACCGGTATACAACGAAATCGTCTATTATACCCCCATTTACATTGCACATAACTGAATATTGAGCACCATCAGGTGGCACCACAGAAATATCGTTTGTTATTACGTAATTAAGGAGGTTTTCGGAGTCTTCACCAGTGATTAAAACACGACCCATATGCGAAATGTCGAAGATGCCAACACTGTTTCTGACCGCCAAATGCTCCGAGATTATTCCCTTATACCATAAGGGCATTTCAAAACCAGCAAAAACAGTTGTTTTCGCTGTTTTCTTGTGCACTCTGTAAAGTTGGATTCTACGTGTTTTCTCTGTCAAATTTCTCTTCCTCAGATTATTTTGCAGGTTTTACTTCAACATCTAATGGTATGAGCGCAAGTTTTTTGCCGCATTTAGGGCATTTCCCATTGTATTGATGTAGGATTTCGTCTGGCGGCTTAAGGTCGGCCTCGTCATATAATACGTAGCCACATTTTTGACATATAACACGTTGGGGCACGGCGTTACACTCCACTCAACAGTGAATGAAGTAAACGATCATGACGTATTTATTGGTTGCTAATATGGGAAGTTGCCTTTCGCTTTCACAGAAACTTTTAATTTTATCTATGAAGTCTAATTGCGAGAAGTCGTTCCTTAATATGCCTATAGAATGTGTGCTGAGATGGAAAAGTATACGCTGATTATTACGGAGAAGCCAGATGCTGCACAAAGGATAGCTTCAGCTCTCAATGAGAAGGGAAAAGTGGAAAAAAAGGAAGACAATGGAGTACCGTATTATGTAGCTAAAAGAGATAAAGAAATAGTTGTTGTTCCAGCTTTGGGACATTTATATACGATTGCTGAAGAAAGAAAGGGAAGAAATTATTATCCAGTTTTCAATTTCAGATGGGTGCCAAGATATGCTGCTGAAAGAGGAGCAAAACAAATCCGAACATGGATTGAAACTATATCAAAACTTGCAAACGACGCTGACATGTTTGTTGATGCATGTGATTATGACATTGAAGGAAGCGTAATCGGATATTGCATACTGAAATATGCGTGCGGCAACAAAGAAAACGTCTCTAAACGTATGAAATATTCCACCCTTACTAAGGAGGAACTGGAGAAATCGTACGCTGAATTGCGTCCACACTTGGATTTTGCACTCATAGAGGCTGGAGGCACAAGACACGAGGTTGATTGGCTTTATGGTGTGAACCTTTCACGAGCCTTAACGATATCGGCAAGGAATTGGAGTGGAAAATATGCTACTCTAAGCACGGGAAGAGTGCAAGGTCCAACTCTAAAGTTTCTTGTTTCAAGGGAGAAATCCATCAGAAGTTTTGTACCCACACCTTACTGGGAAATAAGAGCAGAGGTCGAAATAAACGGATCAGTTTTTGAAGCAGAATACGAGAAACAGAAAATCGAAATCAAGACCGAAGTAGACACTGTTTTAAATGCATGTAAAGGAAAGAATGGGCAAGTTGAAAAAATCGATGTTAAACGATTCAAGCAGAACCCACCTGTGCCCTTTGATTTGGGCGCTCTGCAAAGTGAAGCCTATGGCTTATTTGGTTATACGCCGAGACGTACATCGTTTATCGCTCAACGTCTTTATCTAGACGCCTTGATCTCCTATCCAAGAACAAGCAGTCAAAAACTCCCACCAGAAATAAACTATAAGGCGATACTAAAGAAACTGAGCAGAGTCTCAAAATATAAAAAATTCGCAAAGGAGCTTCTCCGAAAACCAGAATTGAAACCCAGAGAAGGAAAAAAGAAAGATCCAGCACACCCTGCAATCTACCCGACTGGAAAACTGCCTGAAAGAGATTTGGATGATTCGGAAAAGAAAGTTCTCGACCTTATTGTAAGAAGATTTATGGCTGTTTTCAGCGAACCAGCGACAAAACAGACAATGAAAGTTCACATCAACGTTAATGAGCACCACTTCTACTTGAGGGGAAGACAAACATTAAAGGAAGGTTGGCTACGATTCTATAAACCATACTTGAGATCAGAAGAAGTTCTTTTGCCCCCGATAGAAGAAGGACAAACAATCACAGTTAAAAAAGTGATTTCAGAGGGTAAATTCACCAAGTCGCCGCCACGATATAATCCTGGTAGTCTTCTCAGAAAAATGGAAGAAACTGAAGTTGGGACGAAAGCCACAAGGGCGAATATTATACAGACACTTTACAATAGGAAGTATGTTCGAGAAGAAAGAATGGTGGTGACAAATTTAGGCTTTGAAGTTCTCGAAGTTCTTGAAAAATATTGTCCACCAGTTGTTTCAATAAAATTGACAAGTGAACTTGAGGAACGGATGGATAAGATACAAGCCAAAAGAGAAAAAAGGGAAAACGTGTTAGTGGATGCCGTTGAAATTCTTAAGCCAGTAGTACAGGAGTTAAAAGAGAAAGAGAAAACAATCGGTAAACAGTTGAGCAACTCTATAAAAAGGGCTAGGCTAGAAGATAGGATAATTGGCACATGCCCAGTTTGTGGCACAGGCAAGCTCATCATACTCTACTCAAGGAAAACTGGTAAACGTTTCATTGGCTGTACAAACTATTTCAAAGGGAAATGTGAGACGTCATTTCCACTCCCACAAAAAGGGTCGGTTAGACCGCTTGGAAAGAACTGTCGTGGATGCGGTTGGCCCACAGTTCAGGTTCGGATAAAAGGAAAACGCCCATGGACGCTTTGTTTCAATCCGGATTGCCCATTAAAAAAAGAGAGGAGGAAAAAAATTGAAATGTGTAATATGCAGTAGAGAGACTGACGAAAAAAGTTACTGTGAACTACATGCGAAGGCTTATGAAAACATTAATAAAAAATATGACGAATGGAAAAAGGCATTAGAAATCTCTTGGAAAGAGTATTTAAGTGAGATTGTTAAGAATCCACTAACAGGAGAATGGGCTAAGGAAGTGGCGGAGCATTTAATTAAAAGTGGTGAAAAACAAAGTGTCACGCAACGTTAAGAGAAGAATATCATCATTGTCTTATTCCATAAACAGATTCTATAGAAAAATTTCAACAACAAAGCCGTCCACCATGGTTCTTTCAGCCATTGTCATAGCTGCAGCTATATTTCTCTTCGGAGGAGGCATCTATGATTTAGTAAATAGGCCACTTCCATCAGCTTACGTGAGCTCGCGCTTCATCTTCCTTTACCCGCAACTATCGGAACAATTTATGACCGACAGTATCATCGCCATGACTCTCTATTCGCTGGGCATCATCGGAGCAATAGCCATATATCAAAGTACAAAATATGCTTACAAGCCAAGACAAGCCTACCTGATGTTTCTGATAGGCGCAGTTTTTCTAATTATGGCATACATATTCCTTGAAACCATAATACAGATAAAAATGGGCCGGTGAAAGCTTTACCAAGGATTATTTTTTAGACCCAGTCTATATGCTACAAAATTTGTTAACAAGTGTATGGGGGGAGTTACAATTAAAACAGCGGCTAGAAGCTCCCAAGACAGTGTGTGTAGACAAATGGGAAGAGAGAACAGAATTGCCCCTATTACAAAATCAACTTGATCAACAACAGGCAACAAGTCACCAGGAGATAGCCCAAGCCTTCTCTTTGCGAAGGCTGCGGTTAAGTCTCCGAATAAAGCTCCTAAAGATAGTAATAAGCCAAATGCGATATGATAATTGAAAAATACGCTTTCTACAAAGCCAACAGCTGTTCCAATAGCCAGTCCAGAGAAGAAGCCTCGAAAAGTTTTATTTTTCCCGAAAATTGGCTTTTCATCAAAAAATTTTTTCCCGAAGTCCAGAGGAAGACCGCCGCCAGTGATTACTGGTATGGCGTTGGCACAGTACGCCGGAAATATGAATATTAATGCTTCAATGATTAGTCGTGTTAGTTCCATTTTACACAACCATTAGTGAATTCAACATTCATGTATTCCTGTCTCTTCTATTTTTAAGTGGCAAGTTGAGGGCAACGTTTTTTTTGGGTTTTTTTCCAAGATCACTCTGATTATTTGCGGATTCTCGGTAGGTTTCATAGCGATGATAATGTCTGCCCAGAATCTTAAAACTCTAGTAGCTACGGGTTCTATGCTTATGAGGGCTTCGTTGAAGACGCTTTGCACTTGACTTGTTGTTAAGACTACGATTTTGTGGGTTTTGGCAACTTGTGCTAAACACGCCATCTGTCTGTTCAGTTCACGGTTTAGGTTGAATGTTTTTTCAGGATACTCTGCAATTTCAGCGCGATAAAGAGATGTGAGAGTGTCAATGACTACGAGTCCGAAGCTTTTAGTTATGTAATCTGTCAGTCGATCTATGACTATTGTTTGTTCACTAAAATCGCTTGGTTTCATTAAAATTATTAACTCTGAAATATCTTTGAATTCTTTTAAGGCGATTTGGGAAAGCCTTTGCGCCGAAAATGTGCCGTCACAATCCACAAACAATGTTTTGTATTTTTGCCTTGCACAGTTGAGTGCGCATTGCATAGCCAAGGTCGTTTTCCCAGTTTCCGCTTCGCCATAAACTAAGCTGACTTTTCGGTTTGGAATACCACCTTCCAGAACTTCATCAATCGTTTTGCAGCCTGTTCGAATATTGTGTAGCACACCTATCCACGTCAACGAATATAAACAGCGAAACTAATATTTTGTTTTATGCTATAAAGATAATGTAGATAGGAAAGCAATATGAAAGCGAAGATAGCCGTGGCAACAGTTTCAGGAAAGGCCTATTATGTAATAGTTAGTGAGTTGAAAAAGAAGAATGTGCCGTTTTTGAGTCTAACCCCATATGAACGCATTCCCATACAGGTTAAGGTTGTTATAACCACAGAAAAGGAGCGGCCCCTCATAAAACATGAGAAAATTCTAACTCTAAAAGAAGAAATGGCGCCTGAATTGCTGATAAATCAGGCAATGCAAATTGCCCAAGGAAAAGAACGTTATGAAAAAATAGTTATCGGCGTAGATCCCGGCGAAGTGTTCGGATTAGCAGTTCTAGCAGATGGTAACGTTGTTGAAACAGGAAATTGTTTCAGCGTTGAAGAAACACTAGATAAGATAAAAAGTATTCTTAAAAACTTCAAAAGCGATCCCGTAACATCTATTTTGGTGAAAATCGGCGACGGAGTCCCTAAATATAGAGATAAAATTTTGCGAGCTTTAGATGAAATACTGCCTTCAAACGTAGTGTTGGAGAGCGTGAGAGAGGCAGGAACCAATCGCTACATAAGTGAGAATAAGCATAGAAGAGGATTAAGAGATATTGTTTCAGCCATGAAAATCGCTGGAAGAAACGGTCATACATTTAGACGGAGGAAAAACAATGAATCGAACAATTGAAAGCGGGAAAACACTACTGGTTGACGGCCCAGCTTCTGCTTCAGTGGTTTCAGGTAAGGTAGAAGTATTTGGTGCCAGATTGAGAAACATGAGGAAGATCGTGATAAGAGAAGGAAAAAGGTTGCCTTTTGCTGTTAAGGAAAAAGCCACGTTTGACATTTCAGTGGGAGAAAGCACAAACGTCGAGGAGGTAGATGGAGACACCATTCCATCCTCATGGTTCCAGGCATTCGAAGAGTTATTAAACTCTCAAGTTAAGCCCTTCACTGCAATGGTGATTGGCGCTGTTGATTCTGGAAAGACAAGCTTCTGTACGTTCCTGATTAACAAATTGCTTAATGAAGGACAGAAAGTAGCAATTCTAGATGGAGATTTAGGTCAGTCAGATATTGGCCCGCCTTGCAGTGTTTCTTATGCTTTTGTAACTAAACCATTAACGGACTTGTTTGGCTTACGTGCAAAAAATGCTTTTTTTGTTGGTTTCACCTCGCCAAGCAGAGCCATTAACAAGGTGGTAGAAGGCATAGCCTCATCAAAACAGAAGATTTTAAGCAATAATCCAGATTTTGTCATTGTGAATAGTGACGGTTGGGTTGAAGGAGAAGACGCCGTTAAGTACAAGCTTCAACTCGCCGAGAAGCTCAACCCCGACATCATTTTATGTATGCAACAAAAAGATGAATTGGTATCTCTTTTAGAATCCCTTCAAAAGTTCAGAAAAGTAAGTGTATATTCACCCTCAGCCATAAAGCAAAGGAGTACAGAAAAACGCAGAAGTTTGCGGGAGCTTGGATATGTGAAATATTTGAGAAACGCCAAGGTTAAGACTATTCCTCTAAGTTGGTTGAAAATCGAAGAAGATGAGTTAATTGGCCTAGGGAGGAACTATGGAAACACGGCACAGGCAGGAAAAATCTATGGTCTTCTGGGAATGAAACCGTTGCATCTTGCAGAATTGTGCGACAAAATTTGCATAGTTATTGGCAAAAGACGTTGGATAGATTCGGAAAACATCAAGAATGTGGAAGAAATCACAAAGAAGAAGGTTGTAGTGGTTCACACGGGCGAGGAAAAGGGCTTGCTTATGGCTTTATACGATGATGAACGGAATTTCCTCGGAATAGGTTCTCTGCGAGAAATTGATTACAGAAGGAACGTCATGAAAATCTATACACCTGTCTCCGAAAAAATTTCGATAGTCACTGTAGGAAGAGTTAAATTGGATGAGAACTTGAAGGAAACTCCGATTTTCGCAGAAGAAAACCAATCAGACTTTGAAACGTTTGAAAACCTCTTTTGAGGAATCCATCTTGGAAAACATACTCTGACCTAATGAGAAAATCGCTGTAGATGTTCTATGCTCCAGTCATTTATTATCCTAAACATGCCTTGATCGACAAAGCATGTTCACTGGGCATTGTTTACATGAGGGATTTCTAGCCTTGCAATGTGTTCTACCTAGCGAAATCAGTAAAATATGAATCGATAAGTAGTCTTTTGGATCGTAGAGTTTCTGAAGTGATTTGCGAATGGCTTCATAGTCTCCGTTCTTTGGCGCTAGACCTAACCGTTTTGATACACGATTAACATGAGTGTCAACAGGGATTGTGGGTTTTTCTGCACAGAAGAGTAAAACAACGTCGGCTGTTTTTGGTCCAACCCCTGGAAGTTGCAGAAGGGCTTTCCTTGCTTCTTCGAAGGACAGTGACAATACTTGTGTTAAGTCTCCCTGAAAATTTTTTACGATGCTTTTTGAAACATGGTTTATTGTTTTGGCTTTGTTTCTGTACAAGCCAGCCACTTTCAAGCATTCTTCAATTTTGCTTTTTTCAGCGTTCGCTAATGCTTCGGGTGTTATTTGGAATTGCTTCGAAAGGTTTTCGAAGGCTTTGGCTGTGTTTTTGTCTGCGGTGTTTTGTGAAATTATCGTTACGATTAATGTTTTGAAGGGGTCTCTATCGGAGGTTGTCCATTTTGGCGACGTGAAAGTTTTTTGGAGTTTTCGAAGAATCTTTTCTGCTCGATTTTTCGACATTTATTGTAGCACCCTTGAAAACAATAAATAGTGAGTGCATGAAGCTAATAAATAAGGTGAGGATTCATTATGGAACGCGCTACAGTTGTTAAAGATGAAATAGTTGAGCAGAATGTGCATTTTCTGGCGGTATATTTGGAAACAAAAAATTCATGTTTTGTTATCTTGAGTGAAAACGAAGATAAGTTTGGAACACTGGCAATAGCTGTGCCCAAACCTCAAGGTTTGCTTGGACCGCCTTCCTCATCCGTCCTTTTAGGCGATAGGAACATCATTTCAGCCCGCATGTTTGCTGAGCATTTGGCTTCCAGAAAGAAAAAGATAGCGTTGGTCTCCGTGTATTTGAAAACCATTGATGAGATGCAGGGTCAATCGATTTTCCTGAAGTTGCTTGAAAAAGTTGTCGGCACCCAACCAGAGAAAGAGGGAGCCACGGCATGAGCCTAAGAAGTTACCTCAAACAAATGGAAAAGAAAGGGGAAATTTTACACGTAAAAGATAGAGCCTCCACCCGTTTCGAAGTTCCATTCATCATGAAGAAATGCGACAACAAAGGACTGAGTCTCTTATTTGAAGAATCAAAAAATTATAGGACGAAAGTCGTTGCCACCGTTTACGCAACTCGAAAAAGAACCTGTGAAGCACAATATAAACCAGAATGAACTTTACAGTAGGTTGGTTGAAGCTTGGCGTTCGCCACAAAAAACGAGGTTTCTTGAAGACGGTGTAGTGAAGGAAATTACAGAAAAGCCCGACTTGTCTAAAATTCCCATTCTAACACACTTTGAGAAGGATGCTGGCCCGTACATTACGTCGGTAGTCATTCATGCAAAAAACGTTGACTCTACTCGCCCGTTATCGAAGCCTAAGGAAAAGTTTGAACGTGAAAAAAATTCATGTGAGCAAGCATGTTGAAAGGTTGGTTCGTAAGCTGCTGGGTCAGTGAACGCCAAAATTTTGTGCACACCAATTTATATATTGGACTTCAAAAATAAAGTCGGTGAATTTGTTGTCTGGTGGGAAGAAGGAAACTCCCTTGTCTTTGAGGGTTGAGGACATAATGGTGAAGGAAGTAATAACCATAGATGAGAAAGCAACAGTTAAAGAAGCAGTAGAAGTGATGAACAAGTTTGAGATAGGATGTTTAATCGCTGTCAGGGACGGAAAGGCTATGGGTATAATAACTGAGAGGGATTTGCTGAAGAGGGTTGTTGCAGATTCTAAGGATGCGACTAAGACTGGCGTGAAGGATGTTATGAGCAGCCCGTTGGTTGTTGTCGAGCCTAACATGGATTTGGAAGAGGCGGTTAAATTGATGTTTCAGATGAAGATTAAGAAGTTGCCCGTGGTTGATGGAAAACGTCTAGTCGGGTTAATCTCCTTGACGGACATAGCTCGTTTTCAACCTCAGGTGATAAAGATACTGAAACAGCTTGCTATCAAACAGGCTGCACCGAAAAGCATGAAAAAAGTCATAGATTATTATGTTGTCTGACAACCCCCGCGGGTAGTTTTCTCTCGTTTTTAATTCAAAGAAGCTTAAATGTCTGGAATAGATTCTAACAACTAGGTAAACGATGAAGAAAACGTTAGTGTTGAAAGTTGATTCGCAAAAGCCACAGATAGAAAAGATTTGTATAGCAGCTGACTTAATCAAAAAAGGCGGTTTGGTTGCTTTTCCGACAGAAACGGTTTATGGCTTGGGTGCTGACGCTTTGAATTCGAAAGCAGTTAGGGCTCTTTTTGAAGCGAAAAAGCGTCCTCTTGATAATCCGCCAATAGTGCACGTAGGAGACGTGAAAGACGTTTATAGATTGGCTAAAGAAGTTCCGCTGAAAGCTGAGAAGCTTATGAAGACTTTTTGGCCTGGTCCGTTGACGTTGATTTTCGAACGTTCGGAGTTTGTTCTAGATGTGACTGTGGCTGGTTTGGATACTATTGCTGTTAGGATGCCTAGGCATAGTGTTGCTTTGGCTTTGATTAGGGAAAGTGGCTGCTGCATTTCTGCTCCTAGCGCGAATCTTGCTGGAAAGCCTAGCCCAACCACGGCGAAACATGTTTTGAATGATCTGGATGGGAGGATAGATGCTGTTTTGGATGCTGGACCGACCAACATTGGGGTGGAGTCCACTGTTTTGGATATGACTGTTGACCCGCCTCAGATTCTTCGTCCAGGGGGAACACCGTATGAGGTGTTGAAGAGAATGCTTACGAGGGTGGAGCTTCATCCTGTTGCGGTTGCTGAGATGGAGTTGTCTGTTGAGAAAGCGCGTTCTCCTGGGATGAAGCATAGGCATTATGCTCCTGATGCGGATGTGATTGTAGTTGAGGGAGAATTGTCATCCGTTGTCGCTAAGGTGAAAGAGTTGATTGAGTTTTACATGGGCAAAGGCACTAAGGTTGGTATTCTTGCTACTGATGAGACTGCAGGCTATTATAGGGCTGATGTTGTAAAATCTCTGGGAAGCAGAAGTGACTTGAGGGTTATTGCGAAGAATTTATTTAGATTTTTGAGGGAGTTTGATTTGGAAGGTGCCGATGTTATAATTGCTGAGGGCATACCCACTGAAGGGCTTGGCTTGGCTGTTATGAATAGGTTACGTAAGGCTTCTGGATACAAGATTGTTAAGGCAAGTAATCGTTAGGATTTTATACGTTTGTTTGCGCTATTTTTGGGCGGATGAATTTTGCGCACTTTGGACATTTTCGTCTGGAGAGCGTTCGAACGTGAGGATAGCCCATGGATTTTAAATGTGTTTTAGACATAGAATCTGGCCATCGGTGTTTACAGTAGGGGCATTCAAGCATCACTGTTGCTTCTTCGGTCACTGTGACTTTTTCTCTTCTGGCTATTAAGATTGCAGGGCTGATAATGACAAACGCGATGCCGAAAACGGTGTAGTGTATGGGTTTTAATCCGATTCCTAAAGCTATGTCCGTGTATTCCGTCCAAAGACTAGCTTTTAAAGCTGAGAACATATCTGAGGATGTGAATACTTCTCCAGTCCACATTTTCCAAACTGGGGATGAGTAACATTATTATTTCTATGATGCATAGTGAAAGACCTAAGGTGTAACCCGTCTTTTTCTTTATAATGGTCATTCTCATGCAACATACACCAGCCATTCTCATTTAGAGAATTTTATTTATTTAATTTGTGCAGTCTCCAAGCGAGGATTTGCCTATCGTGCTGAAGAGTATAGCCCCCCCTTTTATAGAGCACAAGGGGGAAACCGTGTTTTGTTGTTGGTAAGGTCTTGGGTTTTTCGATTATGAGTTGTGGTATAAGTCGTTAAGGTGTGTTGGCACGTTATTCTTGTTCTGGCTTGTTATAGTTTTAATAGTCGTTTTGGTGATTAAGAAGTTAGTGAAGGATTAGAAAGATGGTTGAGCAGAAGGATTGTCCAAACATTCAAATAAATCTGCAGGATTGCCCGTGTACTTATGTTAGTTGTGACTTGCGTGGAAAATGTTGCGAATGCATTCGCTCTCATAGGAAAAGAGGCGAACTGCCGGGATGCCTGTTCCCGCCAGAAGTGGAAAAAACATACGATAGAACAATCAAAAAATTCGTAGAAACATACACGAAGTGAGTTCCCTGTTTTTCAGCTGAAAGGGGGTAAGAACTGGAAAAAGAATCTTATAGGTATTGTTTGCTTGGTATTCGGACAAATTAAACAATATCTTCAAGTTCGAAAGCCATAAACTCATCTGCATCTGGATAGAGCTTTTTAGTTGCTTTAACGGCTTCAAACACGGTCGAGGCTTCAGGAAATATTCGCTTATGATCTACCTTAAGAAATATTCTAGCCAGTGCCCCTCTATGAATCTTTGTGATTTTCTTTCTGAAGATGCCTCTTCCACACTGAATCGTAGCTATGTCCCCAGGCTTGCTGTTTTTCCATTGATGCTTAACCGCTCTCAATTCCACATCTCTTTTGCCAAATCTGTACAGGTCGAAGGCTTCCTTCTTCACCATGAATAAAGGCATAACACCACGGTTTTAATTATTACATCTGTTCCTTGAAAGTTTTGCGTATACATAAAATATCCTAGAGATTATGAGTATGTAGAATTCAATCGAAGATTTCCCATAAATCATAATCAAAACACGCAAAAACTACGACGTATGCAGCCTACACTTAGTGAAAACGCTACCGTAACATCGGCATTTTTATTGTTTTTTCTTTTACTATTTTTTGTGCTTTTTCATATCCTGCGTCTGCGTGTCTCACTATTGCTGTCCCCGGATCTGTTGTTAACACAGTTACTAAGCGTTTTTCCGCTTCTTTTGTGCCATCAGCCACCAAACACATGCCAGCATGAATACTATAGCCTATGCCCACGCCTCCACCGTGATGAACAGAAACCCAAGTAGCCCCACCAACAGCATTCAACAAAGCATTAAGAATAGGCCAATCCGCAATTGCATCACTCCCATCCTTCATGCCCTCAGTCTCGCGGTTAGGAGAAGCAACACTCCCACCATCCAAATGATCACGACCAATCCAAACAGGCCCACTGAGCTCACCACTAGCAACCATGTCATTTATCAGCTTACCAAAACGCGCCCTTTCGCCGAAGCCAAGCCAGCAAACCCGCGCGGGCAACCCTTGAAACTTTACCTGCCGCTTAGCTTTGCGTATCCAACGACACAGCTCCTTATTATAAGCAAACTCTTTCAAGATAACATCATCAAGAGTGTAAATGTCTTCTCGACTGCCGACAAGCGAAGCCCAACGGAAAGGCCCGCGTCCCTCACAAAACATTGGTCTAATATACTCTGGAACGAAACCCGAATAAGCAAAAGCCTCCTTAAACCCAGCATCATAAGCCTGTTGACGCAAGTTATTCCCATACTCAAACGTTATTGCACCTTTCCTCATCATTCCAACCATGGCTTCTACGTGAACACGCATGCTATCGCTCGCACGCCTCATATACTCTTTCGGATCATTCTTTCTAAGCTCGTCTGCTTCTTCCTTTGACAAACCAGCGGGGTAATAACCATTCAACGGATCATGTGCAGCAGTTTGGTCGGTCGAAACGTCAGGAATCATGTTTCGCCGTAAAAGTTCGGGATGTACTTCAGCAGCGTTACCTAGCAAACCAACACTTTTTGGAACACCTTCCCGTTTAGCATTCAAAACCAACTTCACAGCTTCATCAAAATCGTCAGTCCACATTTCCAAATAACCATGTTTCATGCGGCGCTCAATCATATGCCTGTCAATTTCAACAACCAAGGCAACACCGTCGTTCATCGTAACGGCTAAAGGCTGAGCACCGCCCATTTCGCCTAAACCAGCGGTTAAAACAAGCCTTCCACGCAAACTTCCGCCGAAATGCTCTTTCGCAACAGCAGCAAGCGTTTCATAAGTGCCTTGCAATATGCCCTGCGTACCAATATACGCCCAAGAACCAGCAGTCATCTGTCCAAACATGATTAAGCCTTTTTGCTCTAACTCGTAAAAGTAATCCCAAGTAGCCCATTTCGGCACAAGCATACTGTTAACAATTAAGGCTCTTGGAGCCCACTCATGTGTCTTAAAAACAGCAACAGGTTTACCGCTCTGAATAAGCATAGTCTCGTCAGGCTCAAGCTCTGTTAAAGTCTCAACAATGCGCTCAAAACACTCCCAATTCCGCGCAGCCCTTCCAGTTCCACCGTAAACAATAAGCTTTTCGGGGTCTTTAGCCACTTCAGGGTCAACAACATTAAAAAGCATGCGCAAAACGCCTTCAATCTGCCAGTTCTTACAATGCAGCTCAGGACCAGTCAAACATTTAACAGGCTTCTCAATCTTAAACAAAGCAATTTCACCATAAACCAGAATAGTATAAATACATTATAATTCTTTGCTAAAACAACCTAACAGTTTTGATTGTACTGGCTTCTTTGTCAACAACCAATCGTCCACTTTTTACAACCTTGTCAACTAAATTCACGCCGAAGCGGTAACCAAGAAACTTGTGATTAGGTACATCTAAAACGATGACATCAGCCTTTTTACCAACCTCTAAACTGCCAACCTCACCCGCTACGCCTATGGCGTGAGCAGCATTAATTGTAGCTGCTGTTATGACTTCAGCAGACGCCAACTTCATAAAATGACAAGCAAGAGCCATAACCAACTGTTGATTCTCAACCCAGCAGCTTGGATTAAAATCAGTTCCCAAAGCCACAGGAACACCAAAATTAATCATTTTTCTGGCATCCGCGTATCGCCCAGTCATCAAACTGAAGGCTGCTACAGGAAGCAAAACAGCAATCACGCCTTTTTTAGCCATAGCCCTAATGCCTGCGTCAGAAGAGAAAAGTAAATGCTCAGCAGAAACAGCCCCTACACCAGCCGCCAGTTCAGCTCCACCTAACATACTCATTTCATCAGCATGAACCTTAAGCTTCAAGCCTTGATTCTTAGCAGCAACCAAAACATGTCTGGACTGCTCCAAACTAAAAACGCCTCTCTCACAGAAAACATCACAAAAACTGGCAAGCCCCTTCGCAGCCACCTGCGGAATCATGTCCCCAACAACTAAGTTGACGTATCCCTGCGGATTGTCTCTATATTCAGGCGGAACAGCATGGGCACCTAAAAAAGTTGGAACAACATCAACAGCGTGCAGTTGATTCAAACGCTTAATAACCCCTAAAATTTTTAGCTCGTCCTTCACAGTCAAACCATAACCGCTTTTGGCTTCAACAGTCGTCGTACCATGCTCCAACATAACGTCCAAAGTTTTAAAACCAAAATCCACAAGCCTATCAACACCAGCCCTACGGGTCTCCCTAACAGTCTTCAGAATTCCGCCACCAGCATCAAGAATCTCCATGTAAGAGGCACCTTCAACCCTCATCTGAAACTCATCTTCACGTGACCCAGCAAAAACAAGATGAGTATGAGGGTCAACCAAGCCAGGCATGACGGTTTTTCCATTAGCGCTTATCACGTTTTCAGCTGTAAACTCCTGTCTGATGTCAGACGTTTTCCCAACAGCAACTATTCTGCCATCCTTAACTGCCAAACCGCCCTTACGTATTATCCTGAGACTTTGCATTTGCCTGCCAGTGAGCGCTCCTTCACTGCCACCTTTTAGGGTTATAAGCTCATTAGCATTGATGATGAGCAGATCTACCTTTTCCTTCTTAACTCGCCGTTTCCTTTTCTTTCTAGTAGCAACCATATCTAAGCCACTTGGTATTCTTCGCCTTCCCGCAATATCATTGCCTTGACGTTTGATTCAGCTTCCACCTTCTTTTTGAACTCTTCTGGATCAGTGTCCCAACGGTGCATGGGTATCACAACTTTAGGGTTAATCGCTACAGCAGCTTCAGCAGCCTCAGGGTTGTCCATAGTGTACGTGCCTCCGCTCGGAAGCAAAGCCACATCCACATGTCCAAGCTGTCGCATTTCAGGAATAAAGTCTGTATCCCCAGCATGATAGACAGTTTTTCCTTCAGCTGTTATCAGGTAGCCGACTCCAAGCCCCTTCGGATGGAATGGGTTTCCAAGAGACCTAAAACGCTTATAATTGTATGCTTCGACAGCCTTAACCGTTATGTTACCAATGGTTGCTTCTTCTCCAAGTTTAAGCGTCTTAACACTTCCACCGATTTTTGAAACACAGTCCTCAGGAGCAATTATTACGGTGTCCGCTTTACGAACTTTTTTGATTTTAGATGTATCACAATGGTCAAAATGCGAATGTGTCACCAGTATCAAGTCTGCCTTTTCGGAATATTCACCTTCATAAGGGTCTATGTAAATGGTTTTCCCTTCTGCTCTAATCTGGAAACTGGCGTGACCCAACCATTTTATTGAGAGATCCACTCTGGAACACCTCCTTTTTCTATAGCATTTTGTATTGCTATTTCTAAAACTCTATCCTCAATTAGGTTATCAATCTTTAGGTAATACGCAGCTATGTCAATTAATGCCTTTAACGGTGCCATGCCACAGAATTCTGAACCAACTATTGGCACGTTGTAGCGGGCAGCCTCCACCTTAAGCATTTCGAAAATACGGTAAAGCGGAGTTTTTTCAAAATCAGTTATACTCATGCCAATCTGCGTAATGTTTTTCTCTGGAATAAAGGCAGCCATAGCCTTCACATTGGAAAAGCCGCCTTTCTTCGCATGCAAAGCCTTCGCAATCTTCTTCGCAATCTTCAAATCAGCCGTACCTAAATTAACATTGAAGCCAGCCATAACCTTACGAGCACCAGTTATGGTTGCACCAGCTGTAGGATGAGGTTTAGCTGGACCAAAATCTGGTTTGCGTTCAGGCTTAGCAATCATTTCAGCCAATCGTTCATATTCGCCTTCACGTATCCAGTCTAAATCCCTTCGCTCAGGACTTTTCGCCGCTTCACCATAAAGATAAACTGGCACGCCATATTTTTCCGCTAGGGTTTCTCCAAATTTCCTCGCAAGTTCGACGCAATCTTCCATCGTAACATTTTTTATCGGTATGAACGGGACAACATCAACAGCACCTATGCGTGGATGCTGACCCTTATGCTTTTGCATGTCAATCAGTTCTATGGCTTTAAACGCAGCATTTAACGCAACTTCAAGCACTGATTTCTTGTTGCCAACAAAGGAAACAACAAGCCTATTGTAATAGTCGTCGAAGGTGTAGTCAAGCAAGAAAGCGTTTTTGGTTTTTTTGATTTCGTTAAGGATTAAGTCAACAGTTTTCAGGTCTGAAGTGCTAAAGTTTGACACACACTCAACAACCTCTCTCAACTTTCATCCACTCACCCCTAACATTTTACACAACTGCGTAATTAGGGTTTCACTCAAAACGAAGAATTTATGTGTACTCATTAGAACCTAACAAACTAGAAAGTTCAAAGGAGAAAAAACACGTGAGTTCAGAAATCGAATTCGAAGTTCCCACATGGAACCAAATATACGACATGCTTCTGAATTTAGCTGAAAAAATTCGGGAAAATGGGTTCAAACCAGACATAATTGTAGGTGTTTCTAGGGGAGGGTGGCCTCCAGCTAGGGTTCTCTCAGATTTGTTGGATAATCCAAATCTTGCAAACGTTAGAGCCGAATTCTACTTAGGAGTTGCGGAGACAAAGGGTGAACCCACTTTAACACAGCCAGTTTCCGCGCCCGTCGCTGGTAAAAAAGTGTTAATTGTAGATGAGATTGCGGATACTGGCAAAAGTTTGAAACTTATAAAAGAGCATTTGGCTGAGAAGGGTGCTGCTGAAGTTAAAATCGTCACGGTCTATTACAAGCCTTGGAGCATCATCATGCCGGATTATTATGAAGAGGAGACAAGCCGTTGGATAGTTTTTCCATGGGAAATAAAGGAAACAATCAGAAAAATTGTTAAGAAATGTAGGGAGAAAGGGAAATCTGTAGAAGAGGGAGTTGCGAAGCTTGTAAAGGCTGGAGTGTCTGCTGAACTTGCTAGAAGGTTTTTGAAGGAAATTGTTGAGGAAGAGAATTGCTGAAACAGATTGAAGAATTCGGAAAGTATGTTACGATAGCTGGCTTTAGAGACGTCAGAATTAAGGACATTGAAGAATTTTTTAAGGTGATACGAAAAGAAAAGCCTTCAAGCGTGGAAATTCAGTTCTTTGACGCGAAATTTGTGGCTACGTGGCAACACTTGTACTTTGCAGCTTTGAACGCGTTAACAGCCTTCAAGAACAGAGAAAACATTTCAGAAAGTTTGGCGATGGAATCGTTGCTTTACGCTTCTGCACAACGTCAAATCCGAAAGGCAATGAAGCTTCTCGGAATTAAACCTAGTTCGTCCGAAATTGCGGTGTTAATAATTGGAGAAAAACTGGAATCAGTGAGGTCAGCTTTGTCTTTGGTTTCAAAACATGTTAAAGCCGAACGTGATGACACAATTCTAGGATTATCAGAAGAAAAGGCAGTAGACATCCAGAAAGTTTTTGTGATTTCAGATGTGGAACTGGAAACTGTTATGAAGAAAGGTGGTTTAGAGAAAGCCTTAACAGATCTTGTTATCGAGCGAATAGCGCTACTGGCAACCCAACATTAGCGTGGCCTACAAAACCTTTTCCTTCATAACAGATATGATGTCGTCAGGTTTTATCACAGATATTCCGGTTAATCCGCCAACAACTTCAATCAACAAGATTTTGTCAGGTTTACTGAGATCAACCTTCTTTTCAATGTTCGCTGCAACTTGCTCGATGATATTTCGACTCGGCATTGCTGTGAAGCGTTTCTCAACTGTGACACGAAAGGTTTCGTTTCCACCTATTTTCGAGCTTAGTTCTGTGGCTACATGTTGAATTTCGTCCAAGTCTGTGTGAACAACCTTTTCAATTGGAATTATTCTAAGTGT
>Ga0066637_10000249_pt1 | contig 32705 bp, 38 predicted proteins | sample CryGeyCG2014_020_FD_62737 | JGI IMG/M metagenome (GOLD analysis project Ga0066637, IMG submission 62737) | Groundwater microbial communities from aquifer - Crystal Geyser CG08_land_8/20/14_0.20 | ecosystem: Environmental > Aquatic > Deep subsurface > Groundwater | place: USA: Utah: Grand County...
CTAAAAATGTTTTTTTCATAAATATATTATTTTTTTTTGAATAAATAAAAGTTAAGCAAGAAATATGTTAAATATATAAATAAATGATCAGATGCCACAAATAAAAATAATAGCAGTTGGGAAGATAAAAGAAAAATACATACTCGAAGGTATTCAAGAGTATCTCAAAAGGATGAAAAATAAAAAAATAAATATAATTGAAATAAAAGATTCCAACAAACAAAAAGAAGGCTTGGACATATTAAATAAAATTAAAAAATTAGAAGAATATCTAATAATTTCACTTGATGAACATGGAAAAGAACTTACTTCATTTGAACTTTCAGATTTTATTGAAGAAAACTCACAAAAAAATTTGTGTTTTATTATAGGAGGTCCTGATGGGTTAAATAAACTTATTAGCAGTGAATCTGATCACATAATCGCTCTTTCTCAAATGACATTTACTCATGAAATGGCAAGATTGTTTTTAATTGAACAATTATATCGCGCATTTAGTATAATTGAAGGAAAGAAGTATCACAGAAGTTAGTTGTACTTACATCTTTGTTGCTTGCTCTATAACACCGTTATATATTTATACATAATCAAACAATTACTCTTATGAAACCTTTTTGTGAAGTAGTGGTTGCAATAATCTTACCAGCAATAAGATCAATCATGACAAGAGAATTACTCACTAAATATAATATGACTCAGCAAAATGCTGCTGACCTTTTGGGGATAACTCAAGCTGCAGTATCACAATATAACAGGCAGTCAAGGGGGTCAAAAGTAAAAATACTAGAAAAAGAAGAAGATATAATGAAAATAATTGACCAATTGACAAAAGATATTGTTGACAAAAAAATAAATTCAAAAGAAATAAACAAAAGATTTTGTGAAATTTGCAAAATAATCAGAAAAAAACATTTAATCTGCAAAATACATGAAGATATTTACCCATCTATAGCGCCATGTCAGGAATGCAATTGCTAATCATCTTTTTCTTATAGCCAGATTTTTTATTAATTCCAGTTCCTTTGATCTTTCAGAGACTTTTGTTTGGGAATTAAATTCCTGGCCTATTTTTTCTTTCGGTTTAAGGTTGATAGGTTTATATCCAACATTTGCCAATTGTTTTGATATAGTTTCCAGGTCTTTGTCCCGAGTGCCTGTTTTCTTTCTTCTGATTTTCTTTAAGAGTTTTTTATTGATTTTAAAGTGCCTTCCCCAAAAAGTATATCCCCCAGAAACAACCATTAACCCGAATAAACTTGGCAAAAGCCATTCCACTTCGCTAAGTGCAATCAATCCACTTGGGATCACAACTGCACCAGACAATATATTTGAAGTCTGGTTCAAGAGATTTTCAGTTTCATCAAATAATTCATAAGCAGATTTATAATTTCCCCCATCCCTGTAAGCAAGAAGTTTATTGAATTTATCATTTAATTCTTGAAGCTTTTGTTCAGCATCAGTCGTATTATAGCCTTTGTTTCTCATAACTTCAATATCATCCTTTAATTTCTGAATTTGATTTTGATAATCTTCTATTGTTTGGTTTATTGTCATCTGAAGTTCCGATCCAGGTAATATCGATAAAGTAAAAGGTTGTTTTTTGGTTTCGAACGAGCTTGATGCCTGAAATTCACCAGAATAATCTTTTAGCTCAGCATCTTCTGGTATATTAAATGCAACACGATATTCAAAACTGCTTAATGGCTCCATTTCTTTTGCCGCAGATGGTATGACTATAAACCAAGAAGAATTAATGCCTAAAACCTTTAATGTAACGTCTTGAAATTCCCAATCATCTTCAGCCTTGACATTAACATTAACTGTTTTCTTTTTTCCTTGCTCTATATCAACTTTTTCTGGGAACGAAAGTATGGTGAGATATTTCTTGGGTTCAGTGGATTTTATTATTGCTTGTCCACTTGCTTTTCCTAAATCAAATGTCTCCTTAACATTTTCATTATTATCATCTTCTTCTTGTGAAGTTACTGTATCTGAAACATAAGAGCTAAAAGGTTTTTGATATTTAAGAATATTAGAATCATAACTCCCATTAACCACAATAGTTACTATATAATCTCCTGTGTTTGTAACTCTGAACTCAATATCACTGCACAATGTAACTTGATTACCAGGATCTATTTGCTTATTTGCAGTCTTACAGTTTCCAGAATTCGAAACTTCTTCTCCCCCATTGTTTGACTCTATAGAAGATAAATTAACCCCATTGATAGTTCTATTTCCATTGTTCGTAATACTTATATCAAACTTGATTGTTTTACTTTCATTTCCTTGTAAATTAACATTAACAAGTCCAGGTAAAGAAGGTACTAAATAAGGCCCATTCAAAAAATAACCCGAATCTGCATTGCCTAAATTATTGGTCTTATTTACATAAAGTCTTATATTATGATCGCCATACTCAAGAGTCTGGTTTGTTATATCTGGGACAGTATAATTGATCAAATAAATTCCAGAAGAGTTTGAAGAAAAATCATGTTTAGATATTTTATCAGTTTTATTTTTATAACCTTTATAATCGTCTGAATTGTCCCATTTGTCATAGACCATGAAGTTGGTTATATTCAGATCTTTAACAGGCCTGCAGCTATTTTTATACATAACAGAGACAGTTAGAGTCAAGTTTTTATTGTGGTCTGTATTCAAATTTCCATTAGAAATGGTTATATTCAAATCGGGAAAATCAACAAGGCTTAACGTAAATGTGAAATTTTCATAGGAGTTGTTCAAATTTCCAAAGGTGTCATTGACAAAAAATCCAATTGTATAATTCCCCTCATCCAAAGAAGAAGTTGAAATATTGCCAGAAAATACTGAACTTCCTGTAAGATTAACTCTTTGTATCAAATTGGATAAATTATTATAATAAACTTCAGCCCATATTTTATCGATTCCAATTCCACCATCTTCTGCTGAAACATTCAATATAATATCTTTTCTCTCACCTATACTGCTGCCATTCTCAAGTTCGGATCCATTATAAGATACATTTAACAGATTGATTTGGGGGGCTTTTCCATCTATCCCTGATATGGTATTTAGGTATTTCACTTCTGTTTGAGTCTCATTTTCCAGAGATATTAACCAAGTAACATTAGTTTCACTATTCCAGTTTTCTGATGTTGCATTAAACCAGATGTTTATTAAATTTCCATGGGTTAATGGAGTTGCTGTGTTACATGAAAAATTACTGGTACTGTTAGTGCATACCCAAGAAGAATTTGAACTATTACCTGATCCACCAGAAAAAGAAAACCCATTTAGGACAGTTATATTAATCTTGTCAAAAATGTAAGATGAATTCTGATTTTCAATAGTAAAATTGAATATTTCATTGCTGGAGCGATTAGTCCATAAATCATTGCCAGTTGTTATTAAATCAACAGTAAGATTGTCACTTGAAACAGCAAATACAATAGGAAGAATAAATAAAATAAAACAAATAACAATCTTTCTTGTCATGAAATAAAAATTAGTTTTCTGTTTAAATAAACTTTTTTATGGGGTCAACCTTGTTCTATCTCTTGGGAACATCGCTGCTTCCCGAATATTCTTAACACCAGTTAAAGTCATCGTAATCCTTTCTAGGCCAATACTCCAGCCTGAATGTGGCATGGCCCCATACCTAAAACAATCTATATAAAACTTGAAATTATCTGGGTTCAAGCCCTTGGACTTGATTTGTTTTATCAATAATTCTGGTATATGAATCCTTTGAGTCCCTGATGAGATCTCTATTCCATGGAATATGCAATCAAATGCATGGCAAATTTTTGGGTTATCCTCATAAGGCATTGCATAAAATGCTTTGATTTTTGTCGGCCAGTCTTTTAAGAAAAATGCATCCCCGTACATTTCACCCAACATTCTTTCCTGCGGCTTGGAAAAATCGTCTTCCCATTCTATTTTTTCACCTTTCTTCTGTAAAGCTTCTATGCATTCTGTGTAAGTTACTCGTTTAAATGGTAACTTCGGGATGTCTAATTTTACTTCAAGCGTTTTTAATTCGTTAGGGCAATTTTCCTTTACTGACTTTACTATTTCTGTTACTACTCTTTCCAGAACTTTCATCACATCTTCTTCTGATTCAACAAAACCCATTTCAATATCCATCTGCCTTATTTCATTGAGATGGGTAGGTGTATTAAATTTTTCAGCCCTCCACACAGGAGATACAGAGAAAACTTTTCCAAAAGATATTGCCCCCATTTGCTTGTATAATTGTGGGCTTTGTGCCAAAAAGGCCTCTTTATCAAAATATGGGATGGCAAACAAATCTGCCCCTCCTTCTGTTGCTGATGATATTACAGCTGGAGGCTGAATTTCAAGGAAATCTTCGGATCTAAGAAAATTTCTGAAGACTTTTAATATCTCATTTTGTATTTTAAATATTGCTAAAGACCTTTTGCTTCTGAAATCAAGGAACCTCCAATCAAGCCTTGTATCGAGTTCTGCAGGTGTTTTTCCGCTTGGATCAAACGGCAATGGAGTTTCTGATAATCCTACAATCTCAATTTTCTCTGGTATTATCTCTTTTCCGTTCGGGGCTTCTTTATTTTCTTTTTCTTCCCCCCAAACAGTTATCGCAGACTGGCGGGTTATGATATCAGTTAATTTAAATAAATCCTCGGGAACTTTTTTCTTAATTAATGTGATTTGATGGTTTCCCTGGGGAGTATGTAAGGATATGAACTTGATTCCACCGAGATCTCTCAACTCCTCACACCAACCGTTTATTTTCATACCTTTTTTATGGGAATATGATTTTTTATTTGTTTTCTCCATTTTATTACTTATGTTTAATTATCCAAGTTATGAGTTAAATAACAAATTACAGGCAAATTTAACAAAATCTTAGAATGAGTTTTAACAGCCGTTATTTCAGCATTCACCCATCAATTTTAGCACCTAGAGGTTATTTAAAAGCAAATACTTAACTTCGTAGCCGAGAAGTCCCCTTCCGAAAGTTAGGGGATGAAAGGCGTTATTCATAATAATTAGTGCAGAAAATGACTCGGATGATTTTTTTTAAGTAATTTAGCTTCTATTTAGTTAAAATAACAATTTTAATAGATTCTTTTCAGGATTCATTACAACTATACCCCTTACAAAGGTAGGTATACTTTTATTGCTATTTGACTAATAGGTGATAATTGTGCTTGTGACCTAAAAATACATAGGGACTACAACTCGGCTAAATTGATACTCAAACTTGGGATAGGGAAGGAACTTCCCCAATATACGCCTGTGGAGATTAGGCCTCTACTCGGCAACGAGCAAGCCATGGTCGGAGAAGCAGGAAGCCACCTTCGATAGATGTGGTAGTTCACGTGCTTAATCGAGTAATTCCTCGTAAGCTTCTTTAACAAGATCTTTGAGATCTCCGTCATAACCCTCTTGCCAAACAATCTTGTCATCAGCCAATTTTCTTTTTAAATCAGGGAAGAGACCATTTACTGTCTGGTTAAGGGTATAGCTAGGATGAGATCTTCCATATTCTCTGGTTTCTTCTAAAATATAACTAAATTCTACGGCAAGTGTGCTTCCAAATATTTTCATAGATTAAGAATATGTACACAAAATTTAAATAATTAACCATGACACAAAAGCTGAAAAGAAAACACAAACTAAAAGACAAGAAGCTCTTCCTAAACTATGCAATGCCCTGCATAGTCGAAAGGGTAAGGAGAGGTGAATTTACCCAGGAAGAATTTGAAAAGTTCTGCGAAGATTTGGCTGAAGAAAAGGAAATACCCGACGAGGAATTATACAATCTATTCCCGGTAGCAATGAGTTTTATTGATGATTCCGCAAAAAAACTGGATAAAATAAAAAACAAGGAAATAACAATTGACAAAGATGTTGTCCATCAATATTTCTGGTATGACCATGACTCTGTCGTCAAAAAAAGAATGAACCCTGATAGGCAGGACTATTGCTTAGTGCTTCCAGGAAAAATCAAAGAGATCCGGGGCAAAGAAGCAGTGGTTGAAACACCCAAAGGGGAAAGAGAAGTCAGCCTAGCTTTTTTAAAGGATAAAGATTTACTCAATAAACATATAACTATTCATTATTACCATGCATGTGAAATTATTTCTGAAGAAGAATTCAATAAATTATGGGAGATAAAAAGTGAACAATGAAACCAAGGGGACAATATTTGCTTTTGCAACAGCATTAATTAGCGGTATTTCCATACCAGTCAACAAATTTATTGTAATTAATATGGATCCCACAGTCTTTACAGCAGCAAGGGCATTGATAATTGGCCTGGTCTTTCTGTTCCTCGCATGGAAAAGTGAAAAATTAACCAAAAATATATTGAAAGAACAAAAATGGTTGTATCTTCTATTGATTGGGTTAATTGGTGGTGGCTTAGCTTTCCTGTTTTATTTTAACGGGTTGGAACTAACGACTTCAGCCAGAGGGGCATTCCTCCATAAAACTCTCCCCATTTATGCAACTATACTTGCATTTATTTTTCTGAAAGAGAAAATACCAAAAAAGCAATTATTTGCTTTGGGAATAATGTTTTTAGGAACAATTATATTATATGCTGACAAAATAACACCCAGCGCTCTATGGTCTGACCCGGCACTCGGGGATTTACTTGTTATATTTGCAACCATTCTCTGGGCTGTTGAAAATACGATTGCCAAAAAAGTTATGATTAAAGGTGAATCTAACTTTATTGTCTCAGCTGCAAGAATGTTTATTGGATCTTTGTTTTTATTTTTAGTCACAATTCTTTTCGGAAAAATTTATATTCTATTTTCCTTATCTATAAGCCAAATACTTGGCCTTCTAACTTCCACTGTCATCCTGTTTAGTTATGTTTATTGCTGGTACTCTGCTGTAAAGTTAATCAGCTTATCCAAAGCTGCGACTATTCTCATGATTTCTCCTGTTATTTCAATGATTTTAGGGATATTAATGTTCAATGAGCCTACGCCTATTTTTCAGTTGGGGGGATCTGTTCTCATTCTCCTCGGGGGATATATAGTCAGCAAAGTTAAAAGTGAATTTGCGGGAGGAGTTTGAATCGTGAAATAATTACCCCAAAAGTTTGCTAAGCAAAAACATGACAACAAGCCCTAACATCAATGAAACACTTTGAATAAAAACAGTTTTATTGTCATCTTCTTTATGAATTTCTGGTATAATATCAACCAATGCCAAATAAATGAACCCGCCTGCAGCAACTGAAAGAAGAATAGGGATAAGATTGCCAAAACTGTTGCAAAATAATATTGTTACCGATGATCCAATTATTGCAACCAGTGCAGAAAGAAAATTAAAGAACAATGCTTTTTTTGGTGTAAATCCCCCGTGAATAAGTATTGCAAAATCCCCAAGTTCCTGAGGAATTTCATGAAAAATTACAGCAAGTGTAGTTACAATCCCCAAATTAAAATTATGAATATAACTTGCTGCTATTAAAGATCCATCGATTAAATTATGGATGCCATCACCGATAAGATTTAGGTACGCAAGAGGCTTGACATCACAATCACCTTTATGGCAGTGATGCCAATGAATATATTTTTCAGCAACAAAAAAAATCATTATCCCTAGCAAGACATAAGTGAAGTTATTAAAACCGAATTCCCCAATAACTTCGGGCAAAATATCAAAAAATGCTGCCCCAAGGAGTGAGCCAGCCGCAAAGGCCACTAAAATTAAAAGTATTTTTTTAAGGATATTCTTCTTTAAGGCAAGTGTAACTATCCCAAGAAGAGAGATTAAACTAACAATTAATGTTGAAAGTATTATTATTAAGTTTGTTTGCATGAAATAATATTGATTTTAACGTTTAAATTTTGTGAAAATTACTAAAACCCGTAAATAAAATAAGGCTTTATTCTTTAAATGAAATATTAAATAATGAAAAATAAACATGTAGGCTACTTGATAGTTGGAATTGCAATTTTATTAGGGTTTATTGTATTTTCTTTCAACAGAGCCATGACTAATATAGTGAATACATCATGTACTCATGGTCCTAGTTGTCCGATGTGGGGAAGCATAAGATTCCAAACTAACGTGAGTATTGGTATAATAATTTTCGTCATCTTAATAGGATTATACCTAATAATTTTTGGAAAGGATAGTGAAATAATTAAACCAAAAAAAATAGAAAAAGAAGATTATGAAAGAATCTTAAAGGCGCTCGATGTTGAACAAAGGGAAGTATTTGAAAAAATAATTGAAGACCAAGGAACAATATTCCAGTCAGACCTAGTGGATAAGACGAAATTTTCAAAAGTAAAAGTGTCAAGAATTTTAGATAAGCTTGAAGGAAGAGGTCTTATAGAGAGAAAAAGACGTGGAATGACAAATGTTATTATACTTAAGCAATGAAACTAGTTTCATACAATTGTTGATATATTGTTTCAATCAACGTTTAGTATGAAAAAAACCAATATCAAAAAATTAAATATATCAATCAATGGTATGCACTGCAAAAGTTGCATTAATTTAATAGAATCTAAAGTAAAGTCCATAGATGGTATAAGGAATATAAAAGTAAATCTAAAATCAAACCAAGCTTCAGTTGAATTTGATTCAGATAAAGTTAACTTAAATAAAATTAATTCAGAAATAGAATCATTAGGTTATTCTATTGGTAACGACAAAAAAAGCGGCAATATTTTTCAAGGGTTAATTTATGGATTAATTCCACATATAGGCTGTATAGCTTTTATACTCGCTTCAATAATTGGAGCAACAGCATTTATGCAATTCTTTAAACCATTACTTATGAATAGGTACTTTTTTTATATACTTATTTTAGTTTCAATATCATTTGCAACAATATCCTCAATTTTATATCTTAGAAAGAATGACTTTCTTTCTTTTGATGGTGTGAAAAGGAGATGGAAGTATCTTATGGGGATGTATGGCTCGACGATAGGAATTAATCTATTATTTTTTTTAATAATATTTCCACTTCTTGCAAATGCATCAACGCCACCTAAATCAAATGGGTCTATATCAAACAGTTTAAATAATAGTTTCAATACCATGGGCAGCACATCTTCGATAAAATTAAGTATTGATATACCATGTTCAGGTCATGCTTCACTTATCACTCAAGAATTAAAAACTTTAAGCGGTGTGACAGATATTAAATTCAACTTACCAAATATTTTTCAGGTAAAATATGATTCTACAAAAACAACAAAACAGCAAATACTTAGCTTGGAAATTTTCAATACATACAAGGCTACTGTTATTGAATGATTTTTCCTTTTTATTTAAGTTAAATAAAGATAATTTATGTGGTTTTAATGTCTGAAAAAAAAGAATTAAAAATATCAGGAATGCATTGTGCTAGCTGTGCCTTGATTATTGAAAAATCTCTTAAAAAAGTTGATGGTGTTGAATCCGCAACAGTTAATTTTGCAACAGAAAAAGCCGTAGTTGAATTTGATCAAAAGAAGGTGAATATCAAAAATCTAATCAAAGCTGTTGAAAAAGCCGGTTACAAAGCATATGATGAAATAGTTGACAAGGACAAAATCAACAAAGACAAAGAAATTAAAAAAACTAAAATATTTCTTATTTTTAGTATTATACTCACAATTCCTGTATTTGTTCTAAGTATGATTATCAAAGTTCCTAATAGTGAATATATTCTTCTTGCATTAACGACCCCTATTCAGTTTATTGCTGGTTACAAGTTTTATAAAGGGATGTGGAATGGTCTGAAAAATAAAAGTGCCAACATGGATACTCTTGTTGCATTAGGAACTTCGGCGGCGTATTTTTACAGCATATATTCCCTTTACACGGGCATGGGTCACTTATACTTTGAAATATCTGCGATACTTATAACATTTATACTTCTTGGAAAATATCTTGAAATTAAAACAAAAGGAAAAACGAGTGATGCAATTAAGAAACTCATGAGATTATCACCAAAAATAGCAAGAGTTATAAGAGATGATAAAGAAATTGAGATACCAATAGAGTATGTAAAAGTTGGTGATATAATCATAGCCAGACCAGGAGAAAAAATACCCGTTGATGGTGTTGTCATCTCTGGTTACTCTTCTGTTGATGAAAGTATGATAACAGGTGAAAGCATACCTGTTGAGAAAAATAAAGGGTCAAATGTAGTCGGGGGAACAATCAATAAAACTGGTTCATTTAAATTCCAAGCAAAAAAAATTGGATCAGATACAGTACTATCGCAAATAATTAAATTAGTTGAAGATGCTCAGGGGTCAAAGCCACCTATTCAAATGTTTGCTGACAAGATTTCATCAGTTTTTGTTCCAATTGTCCTGTTGATTGCATTAATAACATTTGTAACTTGGAATGTATTAATTGGAAAGGATTTTGAATTCTCAATGCTGAATGCAGTTGCTGTCCTTGTCATTGCATGTCCCTGTGCCTTAGGTTTAGCTACACCTACCGCAATTATGGTAGGTACAGGAATAGGAGCAGAAAAAGGAATATTGTTTAAATCTGGAACTGGTCTGGAAACTGCACATAAAGTTGACACGATTGTTTTTGATAAAACGGGTACATTGACTAAAGGTAAACCAGAAGTTACAGATATTGTCGAACTTGAAAAAGTGAAGAAACAAGATGTTTTAAAATATGCTGCTATTGCTGAAAAAAATTCAGAACACCCTTTAGGTGAAGCTATTATTGACCATGCCAAAAAAAGTATGAAGATATCCGAGCCTAAAAATTTCAAATCTATTCCAGGGTATGGTGTTCAGGCAAGGTATCAAAATAAATTAATATTGATTGGAAGTAGAAAGTTGATGAACAAGAATGAAATCAATACAGAAAGATATGAGGAAAAAATCAGGGTATTAGAAGAACAGGGAAAAACTGTTATGCTGGTTGGATTTAATAAAAAATTAATTGGATTAATAGCTGTCGCTGATACATTAAAAGAAAATTCAAAAGAAGCGGTAGAACAATTGCAACAAATGGGAAAAAGAACTGTAATGATTACTGGGGATAATGAAAGAACAGGTAAGGCTATCGCAAAGGAAGTTGGGATAGACGAAGTATTATCAGAAGTTCTACCAGGAGAGAAAGCTGAAAAAATAAAGGAATTACAAAAAGATGGAAGAATTGTTGCTATGGTTGGTGATGGAGTTAATGATGCCCCTGCACTTACGCAAGCGGATGTTGGTATAGTATTAGGTTCAGGAACTGATGTCGCAATTGAGTCTGGAGAGATTGTATTGATAAAAGATGATATAAGAGACGTTGTGAATTCAATAAAACTAAGTAATCTTACCATAACAAAAATTAAACAAAACTTTTTCTGGGCGATGTTTTACAATTCACTTGGTATACCTATTGCTGCCGGTGTTCTTTATCCATTTATTGGCTTTCTTTTAAATCCTATGATTGCTGGTGCTGCTATGGCGTTTAGTTCTGTTTCTGTTGTGTCTAATTCTTTGTTAATGAAGATGTATAAGAAGAAATTTGACTAATTAGTAATTATGCAAAAAGCTGTTATTGGTATAGGCAACCCATTAAAAAAAGATGATAATATTGGTAATTTAGTTGTTGATGAATTAAGAAAAAGATTTAAAAATAATGACATTCTTTTCATCCGAGCAGAAACTAATCCCGAAAATTTTATTGATAAAATCAAGTTATTCAGTCCAGATGCTATTTACTTTATTGATGCTGTTGAGTTTGATGGAAAAGTAGGTGAAGTTAAAGTTTTTGATATAAACGAGGTATTGAATGAAAGTTTATCCACACATGGAATTTCTGTTAAAGTGTTTAAAGATTTTTTTCCTGACACTAAGATTTATATTATTGGGATCAAACCTGGGAATATTGAGTATGGGGAAAGGTTGGATTTATCATTAAAAAAGAATTTTAATCAGATATTAGAAGGTATTAAGAAATTTCTTGAGTTAAGTTAAATCCATTATTTTTAATTATTTTTGAAAATTCCCAAGCGCTTTTTCTGACCTTTCTTTTAAGATTTTTTTCATAATCAATTTCAACCAATCCAAACCTAGGTGCCCTTCCCAAATACCATTCAAAGTTATCCATCAAGCTCCAATAAATGTATCCCCTTACATTAACCCCCTTTTGAATAGCTTTATGTATATTGAGCAAATGATCTTTGATGAATCTTTCCCTTAATTTATCTCTTCTGTCTGCAACACCATTTTCCGTTATAATTATTGGCTTGTTCATTTTCTTTAAATCCATTAATATGTGAAAAATTCCTTCTGGGTAGATTTCCAAACCAATATCATCTCTTTCACAACCATCAACTTTATGATTTGAAATAGAACATTCGTCGAATAAATTAAGATATTTTCCACCTAATTTAAATTTTAATTTTGATCTAAAGTAATATTGAACTCCCAAAAAATCCAGATTATTCTTAACCTTTTTAAGAAACCATTTTTTATCCAAATATTCGGCTATTTTGACAATAGATTTATCAAATATTGAACTTGGTCTCATTGGCTCGAAATATTCTATGTTTTTAGAAATGCCTACCTTTGCATTGCTGATCATTTCATGTATTTTTTTGTAAGCTTTATTGTGGGTATATGATAAATTTTCATACACTTTAAGAAATTGTAAACAACCACCAGTCAAAGACTGGTGGCATTTAGTAGGCGTCAAGCTTCATCTGAATGCCTTGGTGCTTAACATAATTTCTGAGTCTGTTCTCATTGTTTCCTAAACTGTCAAAATAAATTGCTGGATTCCATAAACCAGAGTTCCAAAAATATCTTCTCTTCAGCCAAGGAAATGTTTTCAATATTTTATATCCTGACCTTCCCTTCAGATATTTGGCAACTTCAGGAATTGATCTTAATCCTATATCAACTATCATATGGACATGATCCTTATCAAAACCTAATTCTTGTATATCTATTCCAATATCCTTTGCAGCTTGCAAAAAGATGTTTCTGCAGACAGATTCAACTCTTTCATATTGGAATATTTTATGACAATATTTCACTTTGAAACTCACGTGCATCATATGCCTTCCAATACTGGAGCTACGTCTAATCAAATCGTTTCTCATAAGAACACCTCAAGTTTTATAAGGAAGAGAAACCCATCACTAATTGGATCTTGTAAATGATAGGGAAAATTCTCTCCCTATTATTTTTTTTATTTTACGATAGGATTAGCGTTTATCCACTGGTCAAAGACCAGATGGAATTAAGATTTAAAAATTTTTTCTGCCTTGCAGGAAAGCAGCCATTAAGATAATTCTGAAATGCATAAGTATCTGGCTCATTAATTGTTATCCAAAAATCTATTTTTTTTCCCAAATTTTGAACAACATATTCAATAAATCTTATAAAATAATCAACATTTTCTTTTTTCTCAAAACCCCCTTTTTTGAAAAACCATAAAGGTAATGTAAAATGAAATAAGGTTACCATTGATTTCATTCCACACTTTTCCAAAGCTTCTAAAACTTTTTTATAATGATTTATTTCTTTGGCATCAAAATACCCTTCCTCTGGTTCTATTCTGCTCCATTCTATTGAAAAACGATGAATATTATGGTTAAGGGATTTAGCGATATCAAAATCTTCTTCAAATCTATTATAATGATCAACAGCAATCCCAGAAACTTCCTTATTACATACAAAACCTTTGTTTTCGAAATCATACCAATCGTTATTTTTATTTCCACCTTCAACTTGATGTGCTGCTGTTGCGCTGCCCCAAAGAAAATTATCTGGGAATTTAATAACCTCAGTCTTCATTTCGAATCATCTATTTGTCATCTATCTGAGCCTTCTGTAATTTGCCAGAATAATCTATGTAAACAGTCTTAACCTCAGAAAATTCTTCGACACCATGAATTCCACCTTCTCTCGTGCCATTCCCAGTATCCTTAACCCCACCAAAAGGAAGGTGAACTTCCGACCCGATTGTGCTTGCATTCACATAAGTAAGTCCGGCTTCTATTTTTTCCACAGCTTTGAATGCCTTGTTAACATCTTTCGTGTAGATGGACGATGATAATCCATACTTAACAGAATTCATTACTTCAATGGCTTCACTTAAATTCTTGACTTCAATCACTGAAACTGTTGGCCCGAAGATTTCTTCTTGTGCTATTCGCATGCCAGGCGTAACATCATCAAATATGGTAGGCTGATAAAAAAAACCTTTCCCCCCAATTTTTCTTCCCCCATGAAGAAGTTTAGCTCCCTCATCTATTCCTATCTGCGTATACTTTTCAACCTTTTCCCTTGCTTCATCATTTATCAGAGGACCGATATCTGTTCCTTTATTCAATCCGTCTCCCAAATTAAGTTTCTCTGTTCTCTCAACAAACATTTCCAAAAATTTCTCTTTAACTTTTTCATGCACAATAACTCTTGAAGCTGCTGTGCATCTTTGACCTGTGGTTCCAAATCCTCCCCAAATTACACCATCCAATGCTAATTCCAAATCAGCATCATCCATAATTATGATTCCATTTTTTCCACCTAATTCCAAACCAACTTTTTTCAATCCAGCCTTTTTTGTAATTTCCAAACCAACTTCTCTTGATCCTGTAAATGAAACCATCCTTATTTTAGAGTTAGTTACTATCTCATCACCAACATCTGATCCTGATCCTGTCACAAGATTAACAACACCATCCGGCAAACCAGCTTGTTCAAAAATTTTTACAAATTCTATCGCACAAAGCGGGGTATCTGAAGCAGGCTTAAAAACAACAGTATTACCACAAATCAACGCAGGTAAAATCTTCCATGAAGGAATAGCAACAGGAAAGTTCCATGGGGAAATTAATCCAACCACTCCCACTGGCCGGCGAACAGTCATGCAAAATTTGTCTGGAAGTTCTGAAGGTGTTGTGTGACCGAATAATCTTCTTCCCTCTGCAGCCATATAAGCGGTTATATCTATGGCTTCCTGAACATCACCCAACCCTTCCGGCAGAACTTTTCCCATTTCTTTTGTTACTAATTCCCCCAATCGTTGTTTATTTTCCTTCAGCAATTGGTAAGCTTTGAATAAGATTTCTCCTCTTTTTGGAGCTGGATAGTTAGACCATTTTTCAAACGCATCTTCTGCAGAATCTGTTGCTGATTTAACATCTTCTCTATTTCCTTTTTGGAAAATCCCTAAAGGTTTTTCTGTTGCAGGATTTAAACTATCAAATGTCTTGCCAGAACTGGATTCTACCCATTCACCATTAATTAAAATTTTATGGGTAGACATATAATCTCTAAATTATATTAAACACTCTCGCTAATTAACTTTTTCTTGTCTCTGTTTGCTAATTCAAACTCATGAGTAAACCAAATGCATTTGACAGGACAAACATCTATGCATAAACCGCATCTGATGCATTTGCCAATATTTATTTCATCAATTGGGTGAATAATTTTTTGGTATTCCACTTTATTTGCAATCATTTTCTTTTTCTTCCAAGTAAGCTTGATGCACTCAGAAGGGCAATACATTCTGCACAAACCGCAACCTATACACTTAGATTTATCAAAAGCTATTTTTCCCCTAAATCTTTCTTGAAGCTTGACCTCTTCATAAGGGTATTTTTGAGTTGAAGGTTTTCTAAATAAATTTTCCAGTACTTCTTTTCTTATACTCATCTACCACACCACAAAATATAATCTAATAAATTCAATAACTGACAATATCAAAATAATAATCAGCAAACTAAAAGTCTGATCTGCTTTATATCTAGCTGTAGTTGCTTCATTAAACAATAAAACAAAAAATATCAAAACCGAAAATAAAATAAAGCTCAAAATTTCACTGGGATTAAACAAAAGCCTAGTTAGCAAAATAACAAAAAACAAAAATCTTAATTGTCTTGAAAGGCCTATAAAACCTAGATTTCCCCCACTATATTCCGTTTCAATGCTTCCCATTATTTCAGCTTCAGCTTCAGCCGTATCAAAGGGGGTTATTCTGGTTTCAACCAAAGCAACCACGAACAAGCATAAGCTTGCTATAGGTAATTTAAGAATCAGCCAGCTTTCATTCATTTCACTTAATGTTAAAACATCAGAATAAATGATGAAACTAAAAAGTGAAATAGTCATAATAATCTCATAGCAAATCATCAGCAACATATCCCTCATTGACCCAAAAGCTCCGAAAGGTGAATTGGATACTAACCCTAAAAGAATATATAACGCACTGCTTAGAATGATCATATAAATCAGCATAATGAAATCAAATTCAAACTTGGCTATCCCCAAGACAAATAAAAACAATGAACATGTTGAAATAAAATAGAGGAATGGTATTGTTTTGAATAATATATTTTTGTATCCTTTTGAGTCACTTCTTTTCTTCCCGAACAATTTAATGATATCATAAAACGACTGGGTGATAGGTGGTCCAATTCTGTTTTGCGTCCTTGCAAGCAATTTTCTGAATATACCGTCTACTAACAAAGCTAATGAAATTATCCCTAACAGCTTAATCATGGTGATTACAATATTTATGTAGGAATGCATGCTCATCTAATACCTCTCTTTTTTTATCATTAACAACAATCACTCTTTCCATGCATGAAAAACATGGGTCTATTGAATGAAGTATAACAGGGACATCTCCCACTTCAATATTTTCAAGGAGGGTCGGCAATATGTTTATAACAGCAAAAGTAGGTGTTCTTATTTTAACTCTTTCCAATTTATTTTCTTTGACAGCTGTGAAATAAAAATTTTCCCCCCTCGGTGCTTCAACCTGGGATGTTGCCATACCCTCTTCTATAAAAATTAGATTTGCTTTCGGTATTTCCCCTTCAGGCAAATCTCTCAGCAGTTGCCTGATAATTTTTATCGACTCCAAAACTTCCATGAATCTGACACTCAGCCTCGTGTAGGCGTCACCATGTTCGCCCATTATGGAATCAAAATCCAAATAAGGGTAAGCGTCATATGGATGTTTTTTTCTAATGTCGTTATTAAACCCGGAAGCCCTTGCAGTTGGCCCGACCAAGCAATATCTTTTTGCCTGCTGTTTTTTTATTATGCCGACATTTATTAATCTGTCTTTGGTTACTTTGTCTGTCTTGATTATACCCATGTAACTGTTGAATTGCAACTCAATTATCTTCAATTTTTCCAGGATAAATTTGATGTCTTTTTCATCTATATCATATCTCACAGTTTTTGGTTTGTTTATTGCATGATGAACTCTCCCGCCAGTAACCCTTTCAAAGATTTCCAAAATATGTTCGCGGTCTCTCAGCAGATACTGGAACATTGTATTGAACCCAAACTCATGAAACATAAAACCCATCCAGAGTATATGGGACTGTATCCTTTCAAGTTCTGTCACTAATGTCCTTATGAATTTTACTCTTTTTGGCGGATCATAATCTAACATTTTTTCAATAGTTTGATTAAATCCATTACTGTGACAGAAAGAGCATATACCACAAATCCTCTGTGCAATATATAAAGCTTGCTCTATCCTTTTTCCTTCTAATAGATGCTCAACCCCTTTATGAATATATCCCAATTGAAGTTTAGCCTCTCGGATGATATCTCCATCTAAACTTAATTTAATGCAGGTTGGCTCTTTCATTGAAGGATTGATAGGACCTATTGGAAGTGAAAAATCATGCATCTTAATCATCCTCCTTTTTTAATAATGGCGGTTTGCCTTTAAAGTCTTCTGGTAAAAATAATTTTTCTTTTAATCTTGGGTTGCCTTCAAATTCTATCCCAAAAAAATCATGCGTCTCCCTTTCATATAATTCAGCTGGTGGAAAATCAAAAACTATTGTTGGTATTTTAGGGTTTTCTTTTGGCAAAATAAATTTCAGATTTTCCACTTCTTTGCTGTCATCAAAATGATAATAAACTGCAAAATTTTTGCCTTCATCAACCCCAGATATAGCTATCAATCTTCTGTCTTTTCTTTCTTCCATTTCTTTTTTAAATTTCTCGATTTTTAGCTCTTTTATTTTTATTCAAATCACCCAATAATTTTGTTATTCCATATATTATTGCCTCGGTTGTTGGCGGGCACCCTGGAATATATATGTCAACAGGAACAACTTCATCCACTCTTTGCTTGACATTATAGCTTTTTTTGAAAATGCATCCTGATATCGCGCAATTCCCAATAGCTATCACTTTCTTATCTTTTGGAACCTGGTCATAAATTCTTTTCAATATATGTTTTGTTTTTTCGTTTGTCGGCCCTGTCACCAATAATACATCAGCATGCCTCACACTTGGCCTTAGAACAACACCAAATCTTTCAACATCATATTTAGGCGTGATTAATGGTAGGCAAGATATCGCACACCCATTACAATTACTTATTAAAAAACCTCCAGATGGTATATAACAATGTGTTCCTTCAACTGTAAAATCATAAACAAATTTATCTCTAAATTCTATCTCGCTTATTTCTTTTATAGGATCTAAATAAAAATTGTCAGAGATTAATGAATGTAATTCTTTTAAATCCTCGTTATTTACACCCAATTTATAGAATGATTTTATCACTCTCTTAACCGTATGTTTTTGAACTCTTTTCTTATTTTCAATCATCGAAAGAAATGTTAACTCCGTAATATCTTTAGTTTTTAAATCATATTTTTTTCTTATTTTTTTTATTAAAAAATTGCATCTTAATGGAGCTTGATTTAATTTTGAAAATTTACCTCTTCTTTTCATTAATACTGATTCAATTTCAGAAAATTTTTTGATTTTTTTCGGATGTCTTATAGGGATAAGCTTTATAAAATTTAATATATCATCCTCAAACGATATTGAAACTTTATGCATAATTTTAGTGCCAAAAGAACTTTTATTTCTTGATGAACTCAACATACTGATAATTCCCAGTCTTTTTAAAAGCAATTGGAGTTGCGTGGCTATTTTCTGATCCTTTATCGAAAATTCAAGGGTAATCCTTGGTTTCTTTCCTCTCGGATTTGGTTTCATTATTACTGCAGAACCATCCCCATCAAAATATCCTCCAATAAAAGAAGCAATTAAATTTTCAGGTAACTTAAAAATTTCTTTAAAATTGGAATGCTCTTTCTTGCTCAACCTTATTCCAAAAAAGCTACAAATATCAGTAAATAATCTACTGTAAGTATAAGCACGATAAAGGTTTGGTTGTTTTTTTGAATTGTAATAAGATATTTTTGAATTACCAACCCATGATTTCGAATATTTCATAAAAACATCAATCAAAGCTTTTTCATTATTATCAAAACAAACTTTATGAATCAAATTTTTCCTTGATGTTATGTAACCATCAGATTCTATTAAACCTAATACATACAAAAGCTTTGCATCAGGATACTTATTTGGAACATTATGAAAATAACCTTTTTTTGATAGTTTTAATATATTATCACTAAAATCATCAATTTTTTTATCAAGTTTTTCAAGTATTCTTTTCAATTCATTCATTCGGAGGTTAGACAAACCATACAATCTTTCTTTTTGTATTTTTAATTCCTTTGATGCATTCACAAGTGTTCCAAATTTTTCCTTTAACTCAATCATTAATTCTTGTCTTTTCTCTTCATTTAAATTAACAACCCAATTATCACTTAAAGTCCCTAAAATATTTGGAATAGACGAGTCAATCGATATTTTTTTTGGAGAATAGACATAATCTCCTATTTTTAATTCATCAACTTTTTTCCATTTCCTATCAGGAAAATCGTCTACAAGAACCTTATGATTCGGTGTGAGTTTAATATGAGAATTTCCAGTTTTTACTTCAAAAATTCTCTCAGGAGCTTTTACTTTATAGGCTGAAACAACATTTGATATTTTAGGGGAATTATTCTCAAACGATAATATTGAGCCTTTTACAGAACAACCTAACACATGATTTCCATTCACATCATCAAAAATATTTCCATTGAGTTTATCCTCTATAAGATTTTCTGCAGATAATATTTCCCCATTACCTAAAATAACCTCAGTATCTCCTGTTATACATCCACTACAATTAACTAAACTAACCCATGGAGATTTTCTTATCAAACCAGCACCACCACCAATAAAAACAATATTGCCAATACAAGGTACAATAATCTTTTGCTGAAAAATGTGTCAAAATCTTTTGGCAAAAGCTCTGTCTGCTTGTATTCTTCTCCGCCAATATATGTTGTCCTTTTTTTTCTCATTCTCTACACCAACCCAAGTATAAAATATTGTATATTTGGAAATAAACCTAATACTATACAGATGATTACTAACAAAACACTCAATGCATTCAACATCCAAGGGCTTTTTTCCTTGATCTTGCTCTCGCTGACTGACAAGACATAGACTATTTTGAAATACATTATGAACAACAGCAATGCCAAAAATATTCCGAATATTGTAATCACCGGAGAAATCAAGAAAGCTTTCTGGAATAGCAGCCACTCACTTATGAACATATTCAGCCCAGGGAGGCCAGCCAAAGAAAGTGCTGCTATGCTTGCGCAAAATGTTATCAAAGGGTTTCTATAATTGGATCCCCTTAACTGTGTTATTTTTGTTCTTCTGTTGTCCTTGGATAAAATTCCTATGGTCAGAAATAGGAGTGAACCAGCGAATGTATAATTGAAAATTTGAATTGTCCCCAATACCAAAATTTTTCCCCCAAAGCTTGCAGCAGTCAAATCCAAAAAAACAAACAGGGTCTGAATAAAACTTGAAATAATTAAGTATTTCTCAATATCATCCTCAAATATTCCTTGAATAGTAAGATAGCACATTAAAACTAGGGTAAAGACAATCACGATAATTGTATGAGATAATATATTATACAGGAAGAAATTAAGAAGGAAGAATGCAAAAACTATGGAGCCGATCATTGAGAAAGTAGTCAACTGTGTATAAGAGGTTCTTTTTGCAAAAATTAAGGAATATGCCAAAAGGGTTATTGAAAGCGCGGATGCATACCATTCCTGCTTCATTATGAACAAGAAAGAAGCCAGAATCAATAAAACAAACAAGCCATCCCACGACCTATTGTGATAACAGTAAGCAAGCATTACAAAAGAAAATATTGCCAGCAATATAACAAAAAATGCGAATATCATCCAATCAAATCTAATTTAAGTTTTCTTCAACTTATAATTTACTAAGAACCTAAAATCCCATGAAAACTAATTTGAACGGTGTTGGTTTTATTTGTATGCTACAATTTTTATGCTCTCAAGAGGTATTCCTTCATATTGCTTTTTACTTATTTTTTTGTCTTCAGATATTATTTTCACTTTGAAACCAATCTCTTTAATTTTATCTATATAATTCTGCTTCAATAAAGCGCCAGCTACACAACCAGTCAACAAATCCTTGTCATTTTTCTGTTCTTCTGAAAGTTCCTTCAACAACACAATATCAGAAACACAAATTTTACCACCTTTCTTAAGGACTCTATAAGCTTCTTTGAATACTTTAGATTTGTCAGGAGCAAGATTTATCACACAATTGGTTATTACGACATCTATTGAAGCATCTTCAACTGGTAAGTCCTCAATATCTCCTAACCTGAATTCAACGTTTTTATAACCACCTTTTTTAGCATTTTCTTTCGCTTTATCTATCATCTCTTCTGTCATATCCACCCCAATCACATGGCCTTTCTTTCCCACTTTATTTGCTGCTAAAAATACATCAAAGCCAGCCCCTGAACCTAAGTCTAAAACCACATCCCCTTCTTTTAATTCTGTCAATGCTGTCGGATTACTACAACCTAATCCTAGATTAGAACCTTTTGGAACAGACTTTAGTTCTTCTTTGCTATAACCTATGTTTTTCGATATATCACTAGAGCAACTGTAGCAGCACGAGGTATTCTTTTTTGCTATTTCTGAATATTTTTCCTTTACGATTTGTTTTATTTTATTTTTCATAGGTATCACAAAGTCTTTTATTATAATTTTACATATTCAAATAAATTAATTCAATAAAAGATATTTTAGGTAAAAAATAATTATAAAATAAGCAGAAGGTGATAATGATGAAATCTTTGGTAATATATGATTCGAATTTTGGAAATACAAAAATAATCGCTGAGACTATCTCAAAAGAACTTGGGAAAGACTCGAAAGCGTTATTTATATCTGATTTTGATGTAAAAGACCTAACAGGAATCTCTCTGCTAATAGTTGGCAGCCCAATTATTGGATGGAGACCTTCAGAAAAAATGGGTACATTTTTGGAAGTTCTAGGGAAAAACCAGCTCAAAGGAATTAAAGTAGCAACTTTTGATACTCGAGTAAAAGTATTTTTTCATGGAGACGCTGCAAAAAAGATATTAAAAAAACTTAAAGATGCAAGGGCGGAATCTATAATCGAACCAAAAGCGTTTTTTGTTAAGGGTAAAGAAGGACCATTAGTTGATGGTGAGGTAAAAAAAGCAGCAGATTGGGCAAAATCAATAAAAATAATGGTACAAGATAATTAATTTTTTTGTTGAAAAAAAATAAGAAAATTAAGAAGGTAAAATAGTCATTTTTAAATCTTCACTTTAGAAAAGTCTATAAATAAAGATGATTTTATGAAAACTGTTGGAATAATAGGAGGTTTAGGACCAGAAACGACATCAGAGTTTTATTTAGAACTTATTTTCGGGTCTTACAAAAAGAATAGAGAGAATAGACCTCCTGTATTGATTTGGAATATTCCTCTGAAATATGAGATAGAGGAAGATTTGTTAACTAAATCTAAGGGGGAAGAAAGGTATATTCCATATCTAGTTGAAGCTGCAAAAAGGTTAGAAAATGGAGGGGCTGATTTCTTGGTTATGCCCTGTAACACTTTGCATATATTTATTGATGAGATTAGGAAAGCTGTTAAAATTCCTGTTTTAAGTATAGTAGAAGAAACTGCAAATTTCTTGAAAAATAAAAAGATAACTGAGGTAGGAATACTTGCGACATTCAGTGTTCTAAAAAGGAAACTTTACGAAGATGCACTTAAAAAACAAAGGATAAAACAAGTAACTCCCGATGGTTTCGAACAAGCTAAGATAGGGAAAATGATAAGTAATCTTGTATTGAATAGACACGACAACAAGGATAGGGAAGAACTTATTAAGATAATTGGTAAATTCCAGGAGAAGAATGTTAAGACTGTTATTTTAGCTTGCACAGACCTTCAGTTGTTAATCCCTCAGCACCCAAAACTCCAAATATATGATACTATGAAAATTCTTGCTGACGCAACTGTGAATGAAATTCTGAAATAAGGATTTAATAGTTTCCCCCCTCAAAAACCACACTTGAGTTTCACTCATAATTTGGAGACTTTTTTTGGAACTATTAAAGTAGTTAAAGAGTTTAGTTTTTTTAATCCAGATAAAATTTAAGGACAAAAATCAAAATCAAGTTATGAGAGATAGCTATGAAAATTACCCCCTATGAATTGTAATAGTTTCCGCTGTTTTCTCGCTCTCATCTTATATTGCCGGGTCACTCTTATTATCCCGTCTTGGAAGTCTTTGGTTAGTCCTCTACCTGCTCTATATTTTATTTCTAGAGTTGCGGTTAGTGAACTACCTCTATCGAAGGTGGCTTCCTGCTTCTCCGGCCATGGCTTGCTCGTTGCCGAGTAGAGGCCTAATCTCCACAGGCGTATATTGGGGAAGTTCCTTCCCTATCCCAAGTTTGAGTATCAATTGTTGAGTTGTAGTCCCTATGTATTTTTAGGTCACAAGCACAATTATCACCTATTAGTCAAATAACAATGAAAGTATAGGTATCTTTGGGAAGAGTGATGCTGTAATGAATCCTGAAAAGAATCTATTAAAATTGTTATTTTAACTAAATAGAAGCTAAATTACTTAAAAAAAATCATCCGAGTCACCTTATGCACTAATTATTATGAATAACGCCTTTCATCCCCTAACTTTCGGAAGGGGACTTCTCGGCTACGAAGTTAAATAAAGTTAAAAAGGAAAAGAATCACTTCTTTTCAGCTTTTTTCCCTGGTTTTTCTTTCTTCTTTGGTTTTTTATCGTCTTTTTTCTCAGCTTTCTTTTCAGGTTTTTTCTCTTGTTTTACTTCTTTCTTGAATTTTTCTTCAGTTTTTGGTCCTTTAATGATTTCAGGGCTTGGCTTCTTTAAATTCAGTTTTTTTATCAAGCCTTCCTTGTCCATTGTCTGAATTACAGCCTGGTCTGTTGCTCCTTCTTGTATTTTTATTTGATGTTCAGTCGGCTCTAAATGGTCTATATTACATCTTCTTCTTTTAACTCCTGTCAAAATCTTGGGGCCTGTGACTTCAACGAAATTGTCCTTTGGATTTGCCAAAACTACGCAATTTTTTCCGGCTTCTCGGCCAGCAATTTTCATGCAAATTCTTCCTACAGTAAGCGTCGCCACCTACATCACCTCATAATAATTAATTAAAAGGAAAGGTTATAAAATTAGCTGGTTTTGCAAATTGATATGTTATTACTATTATATAGTAGATATGTAAAAAATGTGAGTTATAGCATATTCGGTTATACAGAAGACCCTTGCTCAAGAGAAGTTGATGATTTATTTGGAGTAGGCACATTTTATGGTGAATTTCAACCAGCGAAATGAATTCCCAAAGAATCAAAGCTTATTTGTCGTCAATCCCCTGACTTTTTTCCTCAAGACTTCTCTCATACACCTGGAACAAAGATTCCCGCCATATGGCCTTTCAGGTCTTTTTTTGGTTTTTGGCAATTTTACGAGAGCAGAAGGCCTTAATCTAGGAACACCCTTCAATTCCTTTTTACAATTTGAACATTTTGCGGCGCTTGGGTTCTTTCTCTTGTAATGAATAACTGTTTTCCCACCAGGGACTTTTTTTTGAGACTTCTTAAAGCTTCTCGATCTTAGCATTCTTCTAACCATTTACATCCCCATTATTTTTTTTAGTGCTATGCTGATAACAATGGAACAGACAATATACCAAATTATCCATGTCATTCCATATCCCCCAATTACTGGGAGTAATTGAGGCATAGTCATTACAATCATACCATTATATGTACTTTTCAGCCATGGAAAGAATAATATAAGCAATAACATTGAAATAACTAACGACATACTCAAAGGTTTAATCATTGACTGCATATATTCTGAATTCATCTCCATCATTTTTTTCATTTCAATGTCTATTTTTCCTTTATCCCCACTTTTTTGAGCCTCTAACATTTCTGCTCTTGCTTTTTGCATTTTGTCTTTCACATCTTTTATATTTGTTTTTCCCAGCAACTTTTTATTGACAAGGCTTGATGACCCATTAATGATAATGCATATAATTAATATGCTTAACATTGGGTTCAGTCCCATTATAGGTGAAAATATTGTGTTTAATATACTTTCAATCATTTTTAAACCTCCAATAACTTTCTCACCATAGGGTGAGCCTCATCTGTTCTCTCATTCTTTAATTGTTCATAAAATTGGTATATAATAGTTACTGTTAATAAAATACCAGTTCCTGTTCCTATTGCATCTGTAAAGTCTGCAAAAGCGGCTAATAAACCGATTGAAGCACCCCCCAATACAGCTAAAGGCGGGATATATCTGTTCAAGACCTTTTTAATGATTTTAGGGTCTCTTCTATAGCCTGGTATCTGCATGCCTGACGACACTAGTTGTTCGGAAATACTTTCAGCATCCATGCCTGAAGTACTTATCCAGAATACCGAAAACAAAGTAGCCATAGAAACCATAAATAAAAGATAAACTAAAGCTCTTATTGATTCTTTGCCTGTTACAGTTCCTGAGATTATACTTCCCAACAGATTTGTTGGGGCTGATAAATAATATATTAGCCCGCTGACAGGCTGATTGCCTTGAGAGGTTTCAGATAAGCATCCCAAAATACCACATTTCATAGTAGGATTAGTCAATGTTGCTTTAGCTGTCATTCCCCCAAAAAGAGTTATCATTGAAAGCAATGCAGCTGTAAGAATAACTGGGATATTGCTTGTGTAGAATAGCTTGAGTTCCCATCTTCTTCCGAACCCCCTGACTGCAGAGAATGCCAATGGAATCTCTACAGCTATACCTTGGGCATAAATAATAATGAGGAACACCAGCAATGTTGTTAGAATTGGCAATAATGGGGTTAAAATCTGGCCAAATTCACTATTTACAATATAAAGAAGAACAGACCAAACCTTTCCTATAGGTGGGTTTCCTGCTGAAAACAATTGGCACCCAGCTGAGCCAGCAATGCATGGACTAAATAATGCAATGAATATGCTGTTAATAACACCAGCAGCAATAAACAAACTGATACCAGAACCTACACCATACTTGCTAATTATTTCATCTAAAAACATAACAATTAAACCACCTAAACCAAGTTGTGCAACAACTATGAGAATTGTCATTGGATTATTATTTATAGGTGGTACAGCTCCCCCTATAACAAAAGCAAAAGACATAACGAAACAAAATACAACTGATAAAATTTTTTGAGTAACTTCATACTTCTTCTTATCATCCGAATCTGACTGGTCCCAGTTAATGATTTTTGAACCTACTAGTAGTTGAAGAATAATTGAAGAGTTAACTAAAGGGCCTATACCTACAGTCATTAAAGTACCGAAAGATGAACCGAAAAGCATTGCCAATCCCTGAAATTGGGATGAAATATTGGGAGAAACTCCATATACATGCCCAAATAATTGGGATGATAAAAGAAAGTAGATAACAAGTACTACCCCTGTCCATATCAATTTTTTATTTAAGGATAACTTATAGGTAGGTTTTTCAACTGTTGGCAAGTATTTTCCTAACTTTGCTATATCAAATTTGACCATTTTATCAAACCACTATTGTTTTGCCTTCTTTCTCTTCTATTTTTTTTATCGCAGACTTAGAAAAGGCTTTTGCTTCAACAATTAATTTATGATTTAGTTTTCCAGTTCCTAATAACTTGTCGTAACCTAATTCATCAAGTTTGACTATGATCATATCTTTTTCTTTCTGAACCCTCTTTTCTTCTAAAAGCTGTTCAATCATTGGATCAAGCTGTTTAATGTTAATGATTTTTGGGTTTTTAATAACTTTTTGGGGCCTTTTAAAACCTTTCTTGCCAAAATGCTCAGGGTCATACTTAAGAGCATGCATCCTCTTATGCTTATGCAACCCGGCTTGACCTACCCCACCCCTGCTTCCGGCTCCCCTGTGCTTTTTTCCACCGCCATATCCAGCAGTTCTAAATCCTCTTTTTTTGAGTATTTTTTTGGTTTTTCTGACTACCATAATCAATCACGTAACTCTATATTCTTATTTAGTTAAGTTTATTAACATTATTATTGTGGTATTTTTAGGAACTTTTAAATATGTAACTATTCTCAGTTTTAGGCAAAAGTGACTTAAATCATCCTTTCCAGTAAATCTTTTATTTTTTCTTTTCTATCTCCTAAATCCCCTCTTGGATAGGGGATTCTAGTGGCTTTATACCCCTTTATTGGCGGATTAAGCCTGAATACAGGTTTTAATTCTGGATAATCTTTAAACTTAACTTTGCCTTTCATTAAATCATCGACAAAGCTACCAAGAACATCATATTTGGTAACTTTCTTAATATTACCTTCTTCCAACTTCTTTCCACCTTTAACCATGCCTCTTTTCTTAAACAATTCAGCAACAGTTTTTTTGTCTATTTTGCCCCATGTTATCCAGTCTTTAGCTTTCTTGACCATGCCTAGATATTCTGGTGTTTCAGGGACAAGAACACAATGATTAATTTTATTAAGCCTAAGCATACCTAAGGTGTCTTCCACCTTTTTCCTTATGTTTATTTTTCCTCTGATTCTAATAACAGCTAACAATTCATTCACCGCTCTTGAAATTATGAAGATTTTTTAAAGCTTCAAATGTTGCTTTAACAAGATTATATCTTGTTTTAGTGTTTCCAAACGTCTTAATCCAAACATCCTGGATTCCTGCAAGGGATAATAATTTCTTGTTTTCATCACTTACAGAAAGGCCAATTCCTTTTGGTGCTGGCAATAGTATAACACTGACTGAACTAGATTTTCCCTCAGTCCTGTATGGAATAGAATGACCCTCTCCACAGTTACATTCCCATGAGCCACATTGCCTAGGAACAGAAATTAAGTTAAGTTTAGCTTTTTTATTGGCTTTTTCTACGGCTATTCTTCCTTCTTTTCCCACACCTTTTCCTATGCCAATTATACCATCCTGATTCCCAACTATTGAAAAAGCTGAATAACGATATCTTCTTCCTGACCTGTGCATCTTTGCCGAAACTCTAATAGCTGTCCTTTCAATACCCCCACCTTTACCAGGCCTGCCACCTATTAAAACCAATTCACTCTTGATATTTGGTATTAAAAAGTCGACAATTTCTGACTCTTTTATTTTCATCCCATTTTCTAGGATTTCTTGAATGCTTTTTATTTTTCCATTAAGGACATCTTTCCCTAATTGTGTCTTTGGTCTCCAGTTTAATAATGTATTTTCTGGTTCTCTCTCCCTTCTTTCAGGATTTCTGCTGTTTTTTCTTGGCTTCATATTAACCCTTAATTATCTTTTCTTTAAGTTTTTCAAAGTCTTCAACCATCTTATCAGGCTTGACCTTTGAAAATTGAATTTTATAAGTATCCCCCTTTTCTTTTGAATATTTAACAATGTTTTCTCCTTTGATCCTTCCTTCTGTCGGCAAAACATCTTCTGAGCATGGAACTTCTATTCCAGCGTCTTTAACACCTTTTACAGCAGCATATAATTTTGACCCTTTGATTATTTTTTGAACACCAAAATCCACAACAACATCTTTAATCTTCTTCTTTTTTGCCCTTTGGCCAATTAACAATCCTGCCAGATAGGCTGATGGAAGATTAGATGTCGAATATTTCCATCCAAGTGCTTTTATGTCTTGTGTGTTTGCCGAAACAAGAGTTTTATCCCCCTCAGTTTCATATTTGATTATTTGAGCTTTTGTGTGTTTATTTGATGTTCTGATGACTAACCTTGGCTTTTCTGATAATAATAACCCTAATCTTTTCTTGTAGTTCGTCTCCTTTTCAAATCTTCTTTTGAAAGGCATTTTGTATTTAGGCCCTATCTTCACTTATTATCCCTCTTTGTTTCAAATAAACTTTAAAGTGGCTTCTGCTCCTGAAAGCACCACTTTTGATTTTTAAATATAATTTTCTGTAAATTTTGACATCAAGTTTTTCTTTATCTTTTAATTCTTTTAACATTATCCTGAGAGAACGGACAGTGTTCACCCATTTTTGCTTTTCTGGAGTTCTCGCCCCTTTAGAACCTTTTCTTCTGCCTATACCTTGTTTCTTCTTTTTTTCTATTTTACTTTTTATTTTCTCGCTCTTTGCTTTTATGTAACCGTAATTTATCATTTTTCTAATATCTGCTCTGGTTATAGCATTTTTAATATCTTCTAAATGGTCAGGATTCATCCAGACTCTAGATTCTCCTGCTTTAAGCATAACAGATGCCATTCTTTTTTGTTGACTCAATCCACCCATATTAATCACATGTTTAAAAGTTTGATTTTTCTTTCTTCAGATTTTTTAATTATCTCTAGTTTCTTCTTTTTTCCGATTGTTGAAGATAATCTCCCTGCACATATTTTTGGATCTATTTTTTCTAAATCCTTGATATTTTGAACATAAATTTCTCTTAAGCCTGATGGATGAAGGCCTCTTGTGGATTTTGGAGCCCGATAACCAACATTTGGCATTTTACCCTTTGATTTTTCTCTTATTCTAAGTTTGCTATCTGTACCTCTAGGTTTTCTCCATCTTACTCTTACTCTTTTGAGATAATTTACCCCCTGCTTTAAAAATTTGGGTTTTTTCCTAGGGTTAGTCATCTTGTTCACCTGTAAAGTATATGCCATCTTGAAATATTCTCCTGTCGAACTTGTTTATCCTACAAGCTTGTTCAATATTTCCCATTGTTTGGCCAACTTCTTCACGATTTATTCCTGTTAATACAATATCTTGGCCTTTAATATCGATTTTTGTATTCCCAACTATTTTAGCTATTCTAGATTTTTTCTCCCCTATAAAGTTGTTAATCAATAATTTATCCCCCTCAGTTTTAACTGTTAAAGGGAAGTGGGAATAAACAATTTTCATATTATAAATATAGCCTTTTTTTACACCTTTTATCATGTTTTTTACGTGGGCAATAATTGTTCCCACCATTGCTTTGACCTTTCTTTTGTCAATTTTTGAAGAAACTATCAATTTCTTCTCTTTTTTCTCAATTTTGATATCATGAAAATACTTAAATGACCTTTCTAATTGACCTTTTTCTCCAGATACCTTTATTGTTTTCTTATCTGCTTCTAAGGTTATCCCTTCTGGTATTTCTAGTTCTTTTTCCATAATCATCGCCTAAAAGACATATGCAAGTAATTTTCCCCCTAGATGCTGTTTTTTAGCTTCTTCGTGTGTCATCACACCTTTATTTGTTGTAAGTATGAGTGTACCAAACCCTTTTGCTGGCAGAAATCTCTTTTCAAAATTTTCAAATTCATCAGATTTTACCGAATATCTTGGTTTTATGACATTACATTTATTTACAAGATTTTTCAGTTCAATTTTGAATTTTCCTGACTTTCCATCATCTATGAATTCGAAAACACCGATATATTTCTGCTTTTGCATGACTTTAAGGACTTCTTTAACAAGATTAGATGCAGGAGTAATGCATTCCATTTTACCTACTCTTTCTGCATTCTTTATTGTTATCATTACATCTGCTAATGTGTCATGTCTCATTTTTTTCACCTAATTAACTACATTTTATTGTTTAGTAAAGCTTATTAAAGTTTCCTTAGCGAGCGTAGGATTAGCGAAGCTTAGATAAATTATAAGAAGAATGAGTTTAAATATGTCGAAGTTTCGAAATTTAATTTATATCTAAATTCTTAAAGAACTATTAGATTAATTTATGGGGGTAATCGGCTAGTTTGGTCTAGGCTTCAAGCTTGGGGACCGGCCGAAGGACAAATTGCTTGCGACCCGGGTTCAAATCCCGGTTACCTCATTGTAATTCTGTTTGAAAAATTGAGTATTAGTTAAAATTATAAGAATTTTTAGAAACATTCAAAAAATAAAATAAAAAAATGCAATTACTCTACTAATCGTAGATTTCGAGCTTCCAGATTTTCCCTTGTTATGAAAATGGAACCCCAATAAGTTTTCTTATTTGGATCTTTTTTAGTAACCTCAATTGGACGATCTATAAAATATTGAGAACTTTGAAAAATCCTCCTAATTTCTGAAAATCTATATTAACTAATAATCCTAAAATATGTTTATTAAACAAATGGAGGTTTTATTATGAATAAAATGATGAATTTTAATCAATTTGGTGTTAGTTTAGGTTATAAACGTGTTCAAAAACTAGGAGACAAATTAGAATCGATTTCCAACTTAATTTACTGGGAAAAGTTCAGAAAATTTTTTGAAAGAGATTCGGAAAGAAAGTCAAACGCTGGAAGACCTCCTTATAATCCTATATTCATGACAAAAGCATTGGTCATCCAGAGCTGGTACGGCATCTCTGACGAGGAATTGGAATACCAGATAGCCGATAGGATAAGCTTCCAAAAATTTCTTGGATTTCCGAAAGACATACCAGACTTTACAACCTTCTGGAAATTTAGGGAATACATTTCCGAAGAAACACTGAACAATATCTGGGAAGAACTCAAAAGGCAAATGCAAAAGAAAGGAATCAAGTTCTCAAAAGGCGTGATTCAAGATGCATCATTCGTTGTTGCCCCTCCAGGGAAAACAAACAGTGGAATGAAAGATAGAGGAAGAGGGCAGCCAACAACAAGAAATGAAGATGGCAGCTGGTCGAAGAAGGGGAACAAGAGTTATTTTGGCTACAAGGACCACATTAAAATTGATTCGGAGAATGATATTGTCAGAGAGCTCGCCGTGACTACAGCGAGTGTTCATGACGGCAAGATAGACTTGACAAAATAAGATGAAATTGTCTATAGGGACAAGGGGTATTTTGGATGCGGCACAAAAGCGAAGGGAGATGCAACAATGAAAAGAGCTGCAAGAGGGCATCCCCTTTCGGTTGGGGACAAATTAAGGAACAAAAGAATATCCAAGAAAAGAGCCCCTGGAGAAAGGCCATTCGCAGTTGTGAGAAGGGTAATGAAAGGGGGTTACACATACCTGACCGAACTTCACAGAGTATTCTTTCAAAGCATGATGCGTTATTTCACATACAACCTCTTCCAGATGAGAAGGATTCTTGAAACATGAGTAGCGTAAGCTCTATCGAATGATTAAAAAAGTGGGTGAAAATTGGTGAAAACAAGTCAAGAATGAGAATGATACAGATAAAATTTACTGAATTTTCTGATTCTGATTTAAAGTTCTACTAAAAAGTCAATTTTTCAATGTTCTCTATTCATCTATTTTAGGGTCGTATCCCAATTGTCCTTCAAAATAACATCCTTCGCATGGAGCAAAAGGGGCATTTACTGATACTGATGTTCTCATGACATCCTGTACACTAACCGTTCTCCCAACGAATTCTTTAAGTCTTTCAAATGTTGACATATTTTTCACCTATTACTACTATATAGTTACACTAAAGTATGTCAATCCAATAGCTCGCCCCACCACCAGTCAAAGACTGATGGCATGCTCGCTCACTCCGTTCGCTCGGGGGCTCGCTAGTCAGTTCAAGAAATTATTCATTCTTGTTTGTTTTCCTT
>Ga0066637_10000255_pt1 | contig 32236 bp, 26 predicted proteins | sample CryGeyCG2014_020_FD_62737 | JGI IMG/M metagenome (GOLD analysis project Ga0066637, IMG submission 62737) | Groundwater microbial communities from aquifer - Crystal Geyser CG08_land_8/20/14_0.20 | ecosystem: Environmental > Aquatic > Deep subsurface > Groundwater | place: USA: Utah: Grand County...
GAAAAATCTTTGGCTAAAGGAACTACTCCTCCGAAGGAAGAAACTGTCTCTCTTATACCAGATAAATTCAAATTGTATCAAGCATATCCCAATCCTTTCAATCCTGTAACGCAATTCGGATATGCAGTTCCGACGAAATCTCAGGTGCGGATTGATATTTACGATCTGAGAGGCAGGCTGACGGAAACGCTTGTAAATCAGGTCAAAGAGCCCGGCAATTATCAGGTAGCCTGGGACGCTTCGAAATATCCTTCCGGCGTCTATCTGTATAAAATACAGGCGGGAACTTACACCGAAACGAAAAAATGTTTATTGATTAAATAATCGAATCACGTATCCATCCGGCAAGTTTAACCTGCCGGATCGAATGAGTTATGTTCGGGGGGCACACGAAAGTGTGAAGACAGGAGAAAATGTCCGAATCGCCGATTAACCAGATTGCGCTGATTTCCCTGATTATCGAAAATATGACTGATAAAAGGAATCTGTGAAATCCATATTCGCCAAAGGCGAACTGACGATGTTATGAGCGAGGCAAACAATATTCAGATAATTTATGGATGCTGTGCCGTGCTACTCTTGATCTTGATCTTAACCTTAACCTTAACCTCAACCTAATTTGTCTTCTCCCTTTTCGCCTCTTTTCGTGGTCAAACATCTTCTCTTATTTGCGTTCATTCGTGGTAACCTGTCCCGATATTGTTCGGGATTCGTGGTTCCGAAGCGTATCTACCACCGTTTATTCCAGTGGATCAGCGAAACCGAATCGCCGATCGCTTCGCTCAAGGTCTTCACTTCGAGCGAGCCTTTTTCCGAAGTGATGACCAGATCGGAAACATCTAAAAGAGCGTTGGGACAACCGGCTTCTTCCGATTCCAGCGGGCTTCTGTCCTGAAACAGGACGACGAACTTATCCTTATGAAAAATGAAATCACCGACGCCAAAAGTATATCGATCGATCTCTGCTCCCTTTCCATTTCCAACGAGGCAATAAACGCCATTTTCGATCGTCGCCAACCAGGAATAGTAATCGGTTACTTTGTAGGAATTTCGTTCCGGCATGGGCAACTTTCCGAAGTAATTGATCAACGGTCTGCCGCCGAGTTCCGCCGCCCGGACAATAAAAGATCCGAAGTTACCACCAATCCAATTGACCGTCTGATGATCCGACCAATAATCGTTCCATCCGCCAGCGTTCGCGATGAACGGTACATTCCGGAAGATCATCAGATTGTCGGCAAAACGATTGCCGGTAGAAGCTCGCACGCTAACTCGGAGTACTTCGTCCGAAAGCCCGCCGTAATCATAACCACGAACGACGAACCGGCTCTCTTTTCCGGGAGTCGAAACGAATTCACGACCGAATGCGACGCTGACTTTAAATCGAATTGTCCCCGGAAAATAGTCGCTGAACGACGGAAGCGATTTCAATTCCACGAGCCATTTGTCGTTCCACTCCGGAATTGGGATTTCGCGATATTGAATTCGCGCCCACGGATCGATTTTTGTCGGCGTATTCGTATAAACCGTGTCTGTTTTTTCCGGAAGAATGGCGTACCATCGGATGAGCGGCTGGCTTCTCTCGAAATCTTCCCATTTGGCGATTCGGTTGGATGAAATAGTATCACCGCTTAAAACGATATCGCGCATCGGCGTCAAATAAGTTGGCGAATAAAGTCCGTCCAAACGCATCGCCAGAACAAGCGACATCTGTAAGGCATCGCTGGACGACAGAATTCTATTGGAATCGCTGGTGACTTCCGAATAATTGATCCGGCTGACGATGTGCGCCTGAACGAATTGCATCGGCGTTCCTGAATAACCAAGACTCGATAGCAACAATACGTAAATAACCGGCTTATAACTTTTTCTCAGCCATTTCCCTAACCAATTCATAGTAAAAATTTAGGTGAAAATTTTCGGGAAGACATTGAAATATTTTCAGAGACTTTTTATCGAATAAAACAAAACATAAAAAATCCCCTACCGAACTTCTTTCCGATTTTGTAACTTTAAAAAGTGAACTTGACGTATCCAAATATCAACGGCAAATTAAGTCAACACAAAAGAAAGCCATATCCAAAATCCATTTTAAAACGAGGTGAATGATGAGCAATGCAAAGTTTACGTTACCGAATCCAGTTAATGAACCGATTCTCGGTTACATGCCCGGAAGTCCGGAAAAGAAGGCGTTAAAAGCCATGCTGGCGAAAATGTCAGCCGAAGAAATTGAAATTCCTTTGATCATCGGCGGCAAAGAAGTTCGCACTGGAAAAATTGGTCGATGCGTCATGCCGCACGATCATCATCATGTTTTGGCAACTTACCACATGGCTGGAACGAAGGAGGTTGAAGCCGCTGTCGCCGCTTCACAAATCGCATGGAAAACCTGGTCGGTGATGCCATGGTGGGATCGCGCCGCTATCTTCAAGAAGATCGCCGCTCTGTTGTCTGGTCCATGGCGGGCAACTCTGAATTCCGCGGCGATGCTCAACCAGAGCAAGAACGTTTTTCAGGCAGAAATCGACGCCGTATGCGAGTTGACCGACTTTTTCAATTTCAACGCTAAATACATGGAATTTATCTACGAACAACAACCTGCTTCGCCTGCGGGGCAATGGAATCGCCTCGAATATCGCGCACTGGAAGGTTTTATCTTTGCGGTAACGCCATTCAATTTCACATCGATAGCCGGAAACTTACCGACTGCGCCCGCGATAATGGGCAACGTCGTTCTATGGAAACCCGCTTCATCCGCCGTTTTTCCCGCCTATTATTTGATGAAATTGTTCAAAGAAGCTGGCTTACCGGACGGCGTCATCAACTTTATTCCCGGTTCTGGTAGAGAAGTCGGTCCAAATGTTCTGACAAATCCGCTATTTGCAGGCGTCCATTTCACCGGTTCAACTGCCGTTTTCCAGAACATGTGGCAGACAATCGGAGCCAACATTGCCAACTATCGCAGTTATCCACGAATCGTCGGAGAAACCGGCGGCAAAGACTTTATTTTCACACATGCCAGCGCCGATGTCGATGAACTAAACACGGCAATCGTCCGTGGCGCTTTTGAATATCAGGGACAAAAATGTTCCGCCGCTTCCCGCGCCTACGTTCCCGAATCGCTTTGGTCAGTTTTGCGGGAAAAACTAATCGCGACCATTCGCACAATTAAGATGGGCGATGTATTGGATTTCAGAAATCTGATGAATGCGGTGATTGATCAATCGGCATTCACGAACATTACCGGATATATCGATTATGCGAAAAATTCTCCCGACGCTGAAATCATCACAGGCGGAAATTACGACGATTCAAAAGGCTACTTTATCGAACCAACTGTTATCCTCGCCAAAGAACCGAATTTCAAGACGATGAAAGAGGAAATTTTCGGACCAGTGATGACGATTTACGTCTATCCGGATGATAAATTCGAAGAAACCTTAGCGCTCTGCGATCAAACGTCGCCGTACGGTTTGACAGGTTCCATCTTTGCCAAAGACCGCGTGGCTATCGAAATTGCTTCAGCCGCTTTGCTAAACGCCGCTGGTAATTTCTATATCAATGATAAACCGACGGGCGCCGTTGTAGGTCAGCAACCTTTCGGCGGCTCTCGCTCTTCAGGAACGAACGATAAAGCGGGAAGTATGACCAACCTATTGAGATGGGTTTCACCACGTGCGATAAAAGAAACTTTGGTTCCACCGAAAGATTATCATTATCCGTTTATGACAGAAGAATAGACGACACGCTTCGAAAAAGCCCCGCAAATAGTCGGGGCTTTTTTGTTTTCGGAAAAGTCCAATTAGAAATTCCGGTTGCTGTCGCTTAAATTTTCTCCATGAAAAAAACCTGCATACAAGCGATCCTTTTCGATCTCGATGGCACGCTCACCGATTCATCATTCGATTTGATGAAAGGCGTGAATCTCATGTTGGCACATTATAACTTCCAGCCGATTTCTTATCAGCAATGTATCCGGTTTGTTGGCGATGGGATTCCAAAATACGTAAATCGCGCGCTTGGCGCTTCAGTTCATCAAAATCCGGACGTCGAGATCGACCCAGAATTTCTTAAACAGGCTATCAACCTTTTTCGGGAATATTACGCCAATCACCTCCTTGATCAGACCCGCCTTTACCCCGGCGTTATCGAAACTTTATCGAAACTGCGAGATTTTAAACTGGCTGTCATCACGAATAAATCTTACGATTTCTCGTTAGAAATTCTTACAAGACTAAAGATCGTAGATTTTTTTAGTTTGATCCTCGGCGGAGACTCGCTGGAGGAAAAGAAACCATCTCCTCAGCCGATCTTATACTTTTTGGACAAATTTAATATTTCACCCGATCAGGCGCTGATCGTCGGCGACGGGCAAAACGATATTCTGGCTGGAAAATCCGCGGGCATTCTGACTTGCGCTGTAACCTACGGATTCCGCTCAGAAACAGAGATCGCTTCGTTGGAACCGGATTACATGATTAGTAAATTTTCGGAACTTTTATCACTAAACTGCTTAACTTGAAATAAATTATCTTAACATTAATTTTCTATTTTTTATTTATCTATGAAATTATTATTAACTAATTAATTTCCTGTGATTTAAATAACGATAGTTCATTAAGGAGCAGATATGAAGAAAAATTTTTTAACTATATTAATGGGTTCCGCTTCACCTTAGGCGTTGGATTTGGTTTTGGATTCACAAAGGAAACGGCAGAATAATTCCCGTTTTCACATTTTTTTTAAAAGAGTCAGGTTCGCCTGGCTCTTTTTTTATCAATCGGATGAACCGTCCAGTCCCGCGCAGGAAGCATTTCTTTAACCGTTCCATTCAACTTTCGTTGAACAACTCTTACAATTCCTGCATTGGCAATGATGGCTTTGCACTGATTGCAAATAAGTCTGTGACCAACAACATATATCGTCGTGCCAGCCGTGCTTTGACCATTTCGCGCGGCGAGAACGACGGCGTTAGATTCTGCATGTGATCCGACTGCCCGACATAGTTCCAGAGAAGTTCCGGATGGAATATTATAACGATCTCGATAACAGTAACCGATTTCCAAACAATTGGGCTGGTAAGTCGGCGCACCATTGTAACCAGTCGAAATGATTGACTTATCCCGAACGATTACGGCTCCGACTTTGTTACGAAAACAGGTTGACCTTGTCGCAACTATTTCAGCAATATCTAGGAAATATTCATCCCATGATTTACGCTGACTAAGCGCCTTTTTGATCTCGGATGGTTTCATCCTATCTGTCATTTAATCTCCTAAAATTCAATCAATTCGCTGAAATTTACAAAATCGACTCTTAAAATACATCCGTTTTAAATATCTTCGATCTACAATTTAGTATAAAGTTGGATTCAGCATAATTTTTACCTAAAGTGCTCAATCAATAAATTCTTAATATTTTAAAGACATACTGAAAAATATTCCTACCACTATTTATTAATTAATTTATAAATTCCTTGAGAGTTGTGATATTTAAAGATTATGAGGTAAGTATGTTTGACGCCAATGACCATATGTTTTCGTACATCAAAGAAAAAAACATCGCATTTATTGATTTGAAATTCACCAACCTTTTCGGCGGCTGGCATCACCTCACTTTACCTGCGCCCCGCTTCGATCAACGGATTCTCGAAGAAGGAATTGGATTTGATGCTTCGTCTATGGTTGGCTTCAAGGCTTTGGAAGCGGGTGACATGGTACTAATCCCTGATATCCAGACAGGATTCGTCGATCCATTTTTTAATTATCCGACACTGAGTTTTATCTGCAATATAGCCGAAGCAGATACAAGAAAACGATTCGAACGCGATCCAAGATTCATCGCTCAGCAGAGCGAAGATTTCCTCAAATCAACCGGAATTGCCACCGAGAGCAAATGGGGTCCGGAGTTTGAATACTATATTTTTGATAGGGTTGATTTCCGGAATGACCCGTTCTATACATATTTTAAAATTGATTCCGAAGAATCCGAGTGGGCAAATTATCAGGGGGAAGGCAACCAGTCTGGTTATCAAATCGCTCACCATAAAGGCTACCACGCCATTCCGCCCTTTGATGTTCTAAATAACATCCGAACGGAAACCGTTCAGATTCTCGAATCCTGCGGCGTACCAGTAAAGTACCACCATCATGAAGTCGGTTCGTCAGGGCAAGTTGAGATCGAAGTTGTTCTTGATACGCTAACCCGAATGGGCGATGTGACCATGTTAACAAAATATGTTGCGAAAAATGTAGCCCGGAAATTGGGTAAAACGGCGACTTTTATGCCCAAACCGCTTTATCACGAAGCAGGCAACGGTATGCACTTCCACCAGCATTTGTTCAAAAACGGCCAACCGTTATTCTATGATAAATCCGGCTACGGCGGACTCAGTCAACTGGCGTTATCTTACACTGCCGGAATTCTTAAACACGCACCGGCATTAACAGGACTAACAAATCCGTCCACAAATTCTTTTCGCAGACTTGTCCCTGGATACGAAGCGCCCGTAAGTCTTTTCTTCAGCCTCGCCAACCGCAGTTCAGCGGTGAGAATCCCAAAATATGCAACAAATCCGATGGAGAAACGCGTTGAATTCAGACCGCCTGACGCCACATGTAATCCGTACCTTGCTATGTCTGCAATGCTTCTGGCTGGAATCGATGGAATTCAACACAATTTGGATATTCGTCAGGAAGGATTTGGTCCGTTCGACGTAAATCTCTTCGCCAAGGAAAATGGACACGTTCGAGAGAAAATCGCCAGCATCCCAACTTCACTTGAGAATGCGCTCGAGTGTCTCAATCGCGATAACGATTTCCTCACGCGTCAGTCCATTTTTCCATCCGATCTGATCTCAACCTGGATTCAGGAAAAAATGAATAAGGATTTCCTTGAAGATAGAAATCGTCCGACGCCATATGAGTTTCTCCTGTATTTTGGAATTTGAAAAAGATTTCATCTCTTACTTCTAAATTTGTCCAATATGTTTTAAGTTTCAGACAGTTCTCTGAATTCACTTTTCAAAGGAAAAAGAAAATCGAAAGGATATTTCATCGTTGTTTTTCATCACGCAACAATACTTTTCCACTGTTAACCATCTAAGGAGCCAAAATGAAAAAATTAACCATTCTAATTATCGCGGTGATGATGATGTCCATTAACACGGCAACTTCGCAAACGCGAGAGCGCTCGACAATCCCGGTTCAATATACATGGGATTTGACGCCAATCTATCCATCCGACGAGGTATGGCAGGTTAGCAAATCTGCTTTTGTCAGCCGATTAGACGAGATTCTGAAATATCAAGGCAAAATTGGCGCTTCTGCAGAAAATTTGTACGACTGTCTGAATATGCGAAGCAAAATGACGAAAGAGTTGGTGCGGCTTTATGTCTATGCAAACTTGAAGTCAGATTTGGACACACGCGATTCTAAAGTTATGGCTATGAAACAGGAAATGGGACAAATCGCGACCAATTTTGGCTCAAAGTGCTCGTTTATCGATCCCGAAATTCTTAAGATCGTTCCAAAAATCATCAACGAGTTTTTCGCTAAGAAGAAAGACTTAAAGATTTTTCGGTTTTATATCAACGACCTTCAACGCAGTCAAAAGCACATGTTATCTGAAGGAGAAGAAAAGATCATTGCCGAAGCAGGGCTGATGTCCGACACGCCATACTCAATTTTCGGGATTTTTGCCAACGCCGACTTTCCATATCCCGACTTGGTATTGAGCAATGGAGAGAAAATTCATCTCAACCAAGCCAGTTTCGGGAAATATCGCACACTCGAAAACCGCCAAGACCGCGAAGCCGTTTTTCAGACATTTTTCGGAAGATTGTATGACTATCGCCGGACGTTTGGCACACAGTTAGACGCCAATGTAAAAAAGGACATGTTTTATGCCCGAGTCCGCGGCTATAACAGCTGTCTCGAAAGCGCGCTTGACAAAGGCAACATTCCCGTCGAAGTTTATAAAACGCTCATTCGGAATGTCAACAACAACCTAGATACTTTTTACCGCTATCTAAACCTCAAGAAAAAAATGTTGGGTGTTGAGCAATTGAAATATTCAGACCTCTATGCGCCCGTCGTAAAAGGAAATGACGCGGAATATTCTATCGATGACGCAAAAGGAATGATCCTTTCGGCACTTAGACCGCTCGGAAATGAATATATAAGCACGGTTAATCACGCGTTCAATGAACGATGGCTGGATATGTATCCGACTCCTGGAAAACGCAGTGGCGCCTACTCCAACGGTTCGGCATACGATGTTCACCCATACATGTTGCTGAATTTTAATGGTATGTATCAAGATGTCAGCACGATGGCACACGAATTGGGACATACGATGCACAGTTACTTTTCCAATAAAAATCAACCCTATCCGACATCCGATTATTCTATTTTCGTCGCGGAAGTCGCCTCAACTTTCAACGAAATCACACTCTTTCACAATTATTTGAATACGGTAAAAGATGACAACATGCGGCTTTCCTTGTTGATGGAATATCTTGACGGAATTAAATCGACCGTCTTCCGCCAAACACAATTCGCCGAATTCGAACTCCGCATCCACGAAATGGCTGAGTCTGGCGAACAGTTAACCGGTGACAGCATGACAGAACTCTACAAACAGATTGTTCGCGCTTACTATGGTCATGATAAAGGCATTTGCTATGTTGACGATTTTATCAATATCGAATGGGCTTATATTCCGCATTTTTACTACAATTTTTATGTTTATCAGTATTCGACTTCGTGGACAGCGGCAACAGCATTATCCGAGAAAGTCCGTAACGGTGAAAAAGGCGCTTTAGAAAAGTACCTCACCCTCTTGTCTTCTGGCGGCTCAGATTATCCAATCAACCTTCTCAAAAAGGTAGGTGTTGACATGACAACTTCCGAACCATTTAATCAGACAATGAAAGAAATGAACTGGGTCATGGACGAGATTGAAAAAATCTTAGCGAAACAGAATAAATAGCGCTTTTTCAAATAATCTTTAAACAGAACCTAGAAATCCCTGATATTGATATCGGGGATTTCTATTTTCCCCGCTCAATTGTTTAAAAAAAGTGATTTTCCATGCGATACCAATCACTATTTTCTGCCAATTTCCAAGACAACTGTAACTACAATAAGAAAATATCTTGCAATATGCAAAACTGTCCAATAAATTTTTCTCAATTTGTATACGTGCAAGTTATAGTATTGAAAGTCAAAAAGTTTTTTCCATATAAATCCGGAAGGAGCCTGCATGAGAGTCAGATTCTGGGGAGTTCGCGGATCCATTCCAACACCTCCGACAAGTGAGCAGATTCGGGCAAAGATTCTAAAAGCATTTAAAAAATTTTCTTCAGATAAGGATTTTAGTTTAAATCAGGTCGAAGAATACTTGATGCACTCTTCCGTCGTCGATACAGGATTTGTTGGCGGCAATACATCCTGCATTGAAATACGCACCGATGACAAAATTCTCATATTCGATATGGGGAGCGGACTTAAACGCTTGGGTAATCACCTTCTCAAAAACGAAAAGACAAAGAATGGACTTGAACTTCACATTTTCCTGAGTCATACGCACTGGGATCACATTCAAGGGCTACCATTTTTTACACCGGCTTTTTTTCCAAACAACAAACTCGTTTTTTACAGCGTTCATCGTAATCTGCGCGATCGCTTGGAAACGCAACAAGATTATCGCTTTTTCCCCGTTTCGCTCGACAGCATGTCATCAAAAAAGGAATTCGTCCAACTCGAGCATAAACAGACCATCTCTATTGGAAATGTAACTGTGTCGAACATCCCGCTTTATCACCCCGGCGGCTCATTCGGATTCCGTGTGGAATGCGGCGGGAAAGTATTCGTTTACGCCACCGATTCAGAATATAAAGACCAGAGTCGCGAAGCCATCAATCAGAATACGAAATTTTTCCGCGACGCCGATCTCCTTGTTTTCGACGCTCAGTACACTTTTGAGGAATCCATCCACAAAGAAGACTGGGGACACAGTTCCGCGCTGATCGGAATTGATTTCGCCATTGATGCAAACGTCAAACGTTTGGCGCTCTTTCATCATGAGCCGGAACGCGACGACTTTGAAATCTATGAGATCCTTAAGAAATCCCTCGACTACAAGAAAATCAATTACCCTGAATCCAAATTGGAAATTTTCCTCGCAACCGAAGACCTTGAACTTGAATTGTAACGTTAACATTTTTAGACATTACAAGTAAGTTCTAATAGGAAATATTCAAATCATAACGGACGCAACCTAAATAGATATCACAGCGCAGGTCCGTATTAAAAATCAAGTTCCAGAGATTGGAAAAATGTATGACTTCGCCTCTATCTTCGGCGTAGAGATCGATTTGGATTTGATTATTTCTCTGATTCTAAACACTGGAAATGATGTCGAGCCCCTGCGGCGGTGGCATGACCCAACGGACAGATTGAATCGTTCCGTCCTTCCGAACCGTACGTTCTACTTTTTTACATTTAATCACGGAATGCTCGATGAACAAATCGTCCTCGATGACGGAGCCAAAAATATATGTTGTCCCTTTGATCGTAACATTATTACCAATGACAGTGGGAAACTCGTCACTACCGGTCACGATGACGCTGGACTCAATGCTTGTGTTGTCGCCGATCCGGATATTTCCTTTTAACATGTCGCCTCGCATGATTATACAGTTCTTCCCGATGACCATGACCTGATTTGCATAAGTACTTAGCGAAACGCGCTCGTGGATTAGGGTACCTTTTCCAATAACGATATTTCCGTTCAGAGTACTGCCTGACCGAATCGATACGCCATGGCTTAGTTGAACGTTTTTCCCAAGATAGACGCCTTTACCGATTTCGATGTCCAGCGGCGGCTGTTTCAAATCGAGTTCCAGAATCTGGCGAACGACTTCATCTGCAATGAAAAAATCGTCTTCGTCTTCGATAAAAATGATATCGCGTAATTGTTTCCAAACTTTTCGCCGGGCAATGTTTCCCATTTCCCGGAGTACGCTTTTTACATTAAAACCAATCACTGCCGAATTATCAGTAACCGTATAAGCACCAACGCTGATTCCGTTATGGTTAAAAATAGAAATAATGTCGGTCAAATAAAGTTCGCCCTGAACATTATCTGGAGTCAGACAGCTGATAAAGTTTGAAAGATTTTGGTAATTGACCGCGTAGACACCGGCGTTGTATTCTCGGATTTTCAACAATTCGCTTTTCTGAAAACAGTATAGGCGTTTGTTGTAAGTGATTTTGTAATCTTTTCCATCTGGAAGCGCGAGAATATCTTTATGTTCTTTAATCTCGATAACCTTGCCGCGATCGACACCTGAAGGTTTTTCTTCTGCGTCGAACTCCGGAACGCGGAGAATTCGTCCATAAGTATTTTCAAGAGTATCACCAGAGAAATTTCCTGTCAAGATCATCATTCCGTGCTTGGACTTCTCGAATTCCGTTTTCAGTTGATGAATGACTTCTGGCGTGATCAATCCCATATCGCCCGGTAAGATATAAATATCATGCAAATTTTGATAAGAAGACAACCCGGAGAGCGCCACACGCACCGCGTCTCCCGTTCCCTTCTGTTCTTTTTGATATACGAACAACCGATTCGTCGCTTTTCCAGTTTTCTCTGCCACTTCCCGGGCTTTAATGCCGACGACGATAACCTGATTCTGCGTTTCCAATCCTATCGATGCCGCATTCGCAACACGCAGTACCGTCGGAACCCCCCAGATTTCGTGTAACATTTTAGAACGGTCAGATTTAATACGCTTGCCGTGCCCAGCGGCTAAAATGGCGGCAACAGGCGAACCGTCATTGATCAATGTTCCGGAAAGCGTCTGAAGTTTCTCTGCTAATTGTTCATTTTCACCGTTCTCCATGATGCCTCCTCTTGGAAACGTTTGTTAAGCGAAACCGTCCCGAATCTTCGGGACGGGTGGAATTTAGTCACCTATATAGAATTTAAAAATACGACATACAAATAAATTACTGGCGCTCCGACGAAAAATGAGTCGAATCTATCCAACACGCCGCCATGGCCGAGTAATAAATGACCGGAATCTTTGATTTGAGCATCCCGCTTAAATACAGATTCCGCAAAATCGCCGGCCTGCCCAAAAATACCAGCAAGAATTCCAAAGATGATAAGAGTCGTTAGATTCAGTGATTCCGGCGCCCAGCCAAACCACCGAAAAAGCAATGTCGTCACAACTGCGCCAACCAACCCTGCGACGCAACCTGAGACCGTTTTTCCCGGACTGATTAGCGACGCCATCTTCGGGCCCTTGATCCATTTTCCGAATACGAAAGCCAGCGAATCACAAATCCAAATCGAAACGAACAGCAATATCGTTAATTGTCGCGCCTCAATTGGCGAGATCGATGGAAATTGACTTCCCATATTCCTCAAAAGTACTAGCGAAGATAGCAAAACCGGCGCATACAAAAATCCCATCGCCGAAACAGAAAGGTTGATTGTCGCACCATCAATACGTTTCGATAGATTATAAAAGACTAAGGAAACCGAGATGGCAATAAAAAATAACATCAATGCCTGAGGCAACCAGTAAGCGACGCCGAGCCAGATAATTCCCACCATGATGCTGAACCAAACATACGGTTTAGAACCTTTAATCCGCGATATGCGAAAAAATTCGATTTGAGACAACACAGAGATGACGACGATCAATCCAAAAAACGGAATTCCGCCAAAATAAATCAGTAGTAAAATACCGGGAATCCCAAAAAAGTTGATAATCATTCGGGTGGCAAAATTATTCATTTTTCCCCCTTAGTTTTTTCGGTTGGCTCCATACTTCCCCATTTCACGACAACTACTTCAACCTTTCCAACGCCATCTCCGATCAATCCGATCTCTTTTGCCGCGCCATATGACAAGTCCAATTCACGCTCCGGAATGAAAGGACCTCTATCATTGACAATAACCGTTACGGATTTTCCCGTCGGCGGATAAGTAATTTTCAGAACGGTTCCAAATGGTAATGTCTTGTGCGCGGCGGAATTACCGTGCATGTCAAAAATTTCGCCATTGGCGGTAAGACATCCGTCGAATTCCTCACCATAAAACGAAGCGATCATCATCGTTTTACGCGAAATTCCTTTTAGAATCATCTTCTCTTTAGTTCGGGCAGGCGTTTCCAATGATCGATATCGCGGAGATGATGTACACCCAAGAAGAAAAATCATCGCGATAATCAAATAAGTCGCCGATCGCGTCAAATTTTTACCTTTCCAACGAGTTCGGTTACTGATCTGACTCCTTGAGCGACGCCATATTCTTCTAAAAATTCAAGAATTTCACCCACCGCATTCAGATCAAAAAAATTCACAGTTCCCAATTCAACCGCCGATGCACCAGCGAGTAGAAATTCGACGACATCCGCTCCACAGGTAATTCCGCCAACCCCGACAATCGGGATATCAACCGCTTGATGCGTTTTGATAATGTTTGCAATGGCTATTGGCTTGATTGCCGGACCGGACAGTCCGCCAATGACGGTATTTATCAAAGGTCTTCGCGTTTTGATATCAATCGCCGCGCCGTAAACAGTGTTGATCATCGAAACGGCATCAGCGCCGCGTTTTTGACATACTTCCGCCAAAATTCGAATATCGGTGACGTTTGGTGACAATTTAATCATTAAAAACCGGCCGGTCAGATCACGAAATCTTTCGACAATATGGTCGAGAACCTCAGACTTGGCGCCGAATTCGATGCCGCCTTCCCGTACATTCGGGCAGGAAACGTTTATCTCGTAGCCGGCGATCCATTCTTGCGATTCGAGTTTTATCAATGTCTCAGCGTACTCGTCTTCCGTCCTTCCGGCAATATTGGCAATTACTTTCCCCTGAAATCGGCGAAGCGACTCGGATTTCTGTTCGATAAAAGCATCAACGCCGATATTCGCCAACCCAATGGAATTAATCATTCCTGCGGTTGTTTCGGTGATGCGCGGCGACGGATTGCCGGCTCGTGGATGAAGCGTCAACGATTTTGTTACGATTCCGCCGAACCGATTTAAATCGATCAAATCCATCAATTCATCACCGTAGCCAAATGTCCCAGATGCCGTCAGAATCGGATTCTTCAGTTGGAGTTTTGCGCCGACTTGCGTTTTTAAATCAATCACCGAAGATCACCTCATCGGAACGAAAAACCGGACCATCCTTGCAAACCAGCAGGTAACTTGCTTCTGCTTCGTTCGATCTTTTTTTCACGATGCATCCTTGACATAAGCCAAGTCCGCACGCCATCACTCTTTCTAAAGAAATCTGACAAGTAAAACGATGTTTGTCTGCGAGATGCGCCAACGCGGCATTCATTTTCTCCGGTCCACAGGCATAAACTGCAATAGGCTTCTTCATCTGCGGCAAATGCCAAAGAAAATTGTCAACTGCCGTTCCGTGAAATCCAATCGTTCCATCATCTGAAGATGGAAAAAAATTACCCAATTGTTCGAACAGTTCCGTTTTTGGCATTTCTTCGCGATTTTTCACACCCCAAAAAAACTGCGGGACGGCTCCATTATGCTGGATTCTCTCCGCCAAAAATATCAGCGGCGCAACACCGACTCCGCCGCCAATCAGCACCTGCTTGACAATCGATGAATCAACCGTAAATTGATTTCCCAGCGGTCCTAAAACTTTAACGGCTTGTCCGGTTTTCCAATCTGCCATCCGATGCGTTTGTGGACCAACGACACGATAGATCAGCGTCAGATTATCGCCCGTGGCTCCAGCGACGCTAAACGGTCGGGGAAAAATGCGGATTTTATCGGAAAAATAGATGTTAACGAATTGCCCCGGTTGCGCCGATCGTGAAATCACCGGACATCTCAAAGTCATCCAATAAATATTTTTGGCAACCGCGTTGTTTTCCAGAACGACTGCTTCCGTCAGATTTCTCATCTTGCGTTTTCAGCCTCATCTTTGAGATTGTTTGGCGCCGGTTTCTGTGGTTTATCCTTGCGTTTTTCCCGTTCATCCGACTCGGTGTCTTCATTCAGAGGCGGCGAAGGCGGTGGACTTAGTTTTTCTTCCTTCATTGATTGTTCGGTTGGCGTCGTTTGTTGGCTGGCAAATAATGCCGCCAGATCATCATGCTCAGATCGGGCATTTTTCAGCAAAACGCTTTTCGGATAGCAGTCGATGAAACGCTGGTAAGCCGCAATGGCGCTGTCAGCGTTAAATAGTTTTTTGTGATAGACCCACGCAACGGCAAACGCACTTTTTTCGCCATAGATCGTCGCCGAATTATTGGCGTTAATCCGTTTGAAAATCAAGACTGCCGAATCGGGTTTTTGATCGATCAGGTTTTCGGCGGATTGATATAATTGTCCGGCTTCGCGCTCATCATCCAGCAAGACGATTTCCCGATTCTCGATAAAAGCAAGATAGGGTGATTTGGGAAATTGCTCTTTGAATGTCTTGAGATAAAATTTCGCAGACGTCGTATCGTTTCCCTTATCATAGATAAAATACAAAGCGTACAAAGCCTTATCTATCATTTTGTTGAAAAGTGGTGAATGGACTATTTTTTCATACTGAATTATAGCGCTGTCCGTCTGCTCGAAATTGAAATAATAAATTTCCGCCAGTTCATACAGGTTTTTATAGTAATCTGAAAAAACAGCGGTCGTATCGACCATTTTCTGTTTTGCCGCGACCTCCTTCTCGATCGCTTTTTTGATTTCCTGTTGCGATGCATCCTGATTGATGGATGTAGCGGTGGAATCGGTAGGGTTAAGAAGCGACTTTTGAATCTGATTAACCTTTTCCGTTATTGAAACCAGCGCTTTCTTAACATTGAAATAGTGTTTGATGTCGCTTGAACGCATTTTTGATTCCAGTAAATAAACGGATTTCGCGTCCTCTCTACCGATGAGATCGAACTGTGCCTGCGCTTTTTCATAATTGTAAAAATGCGTCATGTTCAAATTTGCCAAATGGTAGTATGCTTCAGCTGACACCGGTTTTTTCGCGTATTTCTCCGTAATCTGTAGTAAACGCGACTGCGCAGATTCGTAGTCTTTTTGAGCCAGATAGATCAGCGCCATTTGAAATTCAAGATCGCCCCATATTTTCTCGTTTTGAGCGTCGTTCAATTTAGCTGAGATCAGTTCGACCGCCTCGTCAAACCTTCCGGATTCCCGGTAAATCTTTGACAAAAGGATTTGCATCTCGTCCTTCAGTTCCGGAGTCGGCGATAACCGGGAAACGCGCTTGAGATTGGCAATTGCTTCGGGAATATCATTTTTCTGAAGATAAAGTTCGGCGATATTGAACTGCGCTTGCGCGGCGACATCGTAATCTGCACCGACTTCGGTCGTTTTCTTCAAATAAACCAGCGCAGAATCAAAATTGTTTTTCTCTCGGAAGATTTCCGCCATCGTAAAAAAAGTTTCAGCGAGAAGCGCGTCGTCATCAACGGTTCTGGCGGTCTTTTTCATCTGATGCAATGCCAGTTCGACTTCGCCCATTTTCCATAGATTACGTCCATACCAGACTTGTAATTCGGGAGATCGATTGCTCGACGGATATTTAGATAAAAACTCCTCGAATTTTTTCTTTGCCGACAGGTAATCGCCTTTATAAAATGCTGATAGCGCGATGATGAACTGGGCATCGTCGCTCCATTTTGAATCCGGATATTTTATCAACACTTTATTGGATTTTTCTATCGCCGAATCGAATTTTTTCCGGACAGAAATCGTGATCTTGCCATCTTTGAGTTTGGAGAATTCTTCCACACCTTCATTAAAATATTTGTCGGCATTATAATAAGTATTGAAATAAGCGCAGTCGCTTAACAACCCAAGTGATAATAAAACTATCGATAGCCTCATAAATCCAAACTTCTTGACCCAGAAATCGCTTTTGTGAAGAAAATATCCTTTTCTCAAATCAGGCTTTCGGTAAAAGTGTCTTGATATCTTCAACGAGTTGCGGTAAAATTTCACTGGAATTCCCTTGTAAAATAAGGTCAGATTCTCCGCTTAAAACGGTTTTTTGCGTATTGATTTCAATGAGAAAAGCACCACTTTGTTTGGCTAAAACCGGTAGATCGGCGGCGGGGCGAACTTGCCCGGAGGTCCCAATGGAAAGAAAAACATCGGCATGGATTGCGGCGCCATAAGCCATTTCGAGATTTTCCTTCGGCAACGTTTCGCCGAACCAAACAACATCCGGACGGATCAGCCCTCCGCAATGACACCGTGGGATGTGATCCTTGGCATCCTTAAAAATCTCATCAAACTCATCGACGGAGTATCTTTGACCGCACCGCATGCAATAGTTTTCAAGAAGATTACCATGTAATTCGATAATGTCCCGGCTACCTGCACGCTGATGCAATCCGTCGATATTTTGCGTAATTAAATCGAAATGCCCCGATAGGTAACTGAGTTCAGCCAGAGCATAATGTCCCGGATTGGGCTCACACTTCCAGATAATTTCCTGACAGTACTTGTACCATTCCATAACGACGGCTGTATTTTGATAAAAAGATTCAAAACTGGCGAGTTCTTCGGGAGATAATTTCGTCCAAAGTCCATTTTCACCGCGAAATGTCGGAATTCCGCTTTCAACAGAAATGCCGGCGCCGGTCAGAACTGCAATATTTTTCGATTTTTTTATGGCTTCAATCGCAGACGGATCTGTTAAAATTTTCATTCGTTGTGACTTTCAATTCGCATTAAAAAAATTGTTCCGTTATCTTTTCTAATCTTCAAACCAATGAACAAGCCCGTCTTCAAACGGATTTCCAAGCGCCGGATGTTGTGGAATCAAACGGATGGTGTAACCATTCAATCCGCTTTCCCAGTTCGAAATGATTCCTTCGTAGATGAACTTATTGGAGTCCGCGCGACTGATGAGAGACATCGGCAGTAAGACGCCGTCGATGATATCTCCATGAATATCCAATTTCCCATAGTAAATCTGAACTTCGACATCTTCCGGTTGAATAACATCGAGATAAATTTCAGCGCGAACATTCAGAGTGCTTTTTACTGAAAGTCCATCCATCGATCCAGCATCTATTTTCAGGAATCGAATGGAATCCCAGTGTTCACGCATCTTTTCTTTCCACGCGGCAAGTTCCTTAGAGGCGGCAAAGTCGTTTTCACGCATCAATGTCGTTCTTACGGCGGCTGGAAAATACAAATTTGCCGTATAGTCGATCAGCATCCGATTCGTATTGAAAATCGGGCATATTTCCTTCATCGAGGATTTCATCATAGAAATCCAACGCCTTGGCAAACCATCAGAATCCCGATCATAATATGTCGGAAGAATCTCGTTCTCAAGAATGTTATAAAGTGTGCTGGCGTCCTGTTTATCCCAATAGTCGAGGTCCTCATAAGTTTCGCGTTTGCCGATCGACCAGCCAATGCCGGGTTGGCAAATTTCGTCCCACCAACCGTCGTAAGTACTAAAATTCAACACCCCATTGACGGCGGCTTTCATTCCGCTGGTACCGCAAGCTTCAAGTCCACGTCGCGGGTTATTCAGCCACAGATCGCATCCCTGAACGAAATAGCGCGCCATGTTCATATCGTAATTTTCGAGAAACGTGATGGATCGATAGAAAGGTTCCTCGTGCGAAAATTTCAGAATTTGGCGGATCAGTTTTTTCCCCTCCTCGTCTTTCGGGTGAGCTTTCCCCGCAACAATAATCTGTATTGGATACTTTTTATTCGTCAGAATTTTGGCTAACCGGTCAGGATCGCTGAAAATCAGATTCGCACGCTTGTATGTCGCAAACCGTCGTGAAAAACCGATTGTCAGCGCTTCGGTGTTTAAAACGCTGTTGACGCGGGAGATATCGCTGGGCGTTTTGCCAAGATTACGATATTGTTCGATCAGGCGTTTCCGCGCAAATGTGACAAGCCGTTCACGCCGACGTTCGTGCGTATGCCAGAGTTCAACATCCGGAATTTTCTCGACTTTTTTCCAGAGAGCCGCATCGGCCGGCTCCACCTGCCAGTAAGGTCCCAGATAACGATCGAATAAATCGGACATTTCCTGCGAAACCCATGACCCGTGATGAATTCCATTCGTCACGCTGATGATCGGGATCTCTTGAGTAAGCGCTTCCGGCCACAAGGATTTCCACATCTCCTGGGCGACTTTTTGATGAAGTTTACTGACCGCATTTGCTTTATAAGAAAGGTTGATCGCCAGAACAGCCATTGAGAAAAATTCTCCCGGAGCATCGGGGTCTTTCCTGCCTAAAGCCAGCAATTCTTCGATGTCGATCTTGACTTCTCGGCAATAGTCAGAAAAATACTTCCGGATTAGTTCCGGCGAGAAATAATCGATTCCCGCTTCGACGGGAGTATGCGTCGTGAAAATTGAACTGGCTTTGATGATTTCCAACGCTTCGTAAAAAGTCAGACCATTCCCCGACACAAGATTGCGAATTCGTTCCAATCCGGAAAATGCTGAATGTCCTTCGTTCATGTGACAAATGCACTCGGGCGTGTCAACCATCTTCAGTGCGCGAACGCCGCCGACACCGAGAATTAGTTCTTGTTGAACTCGCGTTTCCGTGTCGCCGCCATATAGTTCAGATGTGATTTTCCGATCTAGTTCGTTATTTTTCGGAATGTTCGTATCTAACAAATATAGATCGACGCGTCCAACTTTTGCAAGCCAGATCCGTGAATAAACCGTTCTACCGGGAAATGCAACTTTTACGAGCAATTCCTTCTTCTTTTTATCTTTGACCACAGAAATCGGCATATTGTAAAAATCATTGAGGGGATATTGTTCTTCCTGCCAATCGTCAACATTCAGCGTTTGTTGAAAATAACCATACTGATAAGACAATCCGACGGCGTGAAGCGGTATCCCCAATTCGGAGGACGATTTAAGATGATCTGCCGACAAAATTCCCAACCCGCCGGAATAAACAGCCAGACTCTCCGTGATTCCGTATTCCATCGAAAAGTAGGCGATATTCAGGTTATGATTGTATTTATTTTCATGGTTGTACCACGGGACTTTACTCATGGAGTGATCGAATTTATCGAGCACTTTACTAAACAGAAAGAGGTAACTCTCGTCTTGCACCCGCGCATTCAGCGTTTCCTGATCGACGCGGCTCAGCATGAGAACGGGATTGTGGCGTGTCTCTTCCCAGAGATCCATATCCAAACGGCTGAAAAGCTCGCGGGCATCCGCATTCCAGCTCCACCAAAGATTATAGGCAATTTCCCGAAGTCGGATCAGTTTTTCAGGAATGTAAGGCGATACCGTAAAGGTACTAATCGGTTTCATATTCAATTTCCTATCATATTAAAAATCAAGAGTAAACTTACTGAATCGACACTTCTCCCGCAACGGTCAACTTCAATCCAAGTGACCGAAGTAAATCTATTTGACTTAACCTTTTCGGGAAATGATCTTTTTTACCTGCAACAAATCTTCGGGACGCAGACAGGTTCTACGCCGATTAGGTATTTTCTCCGGCAAATTGTATATTTCAACCGTTTTTTGGGGATTCAGAAAATTGAGGAGAAAAACTGACCTGAATAATTCACCGCTGAGAACGCAGAGAATAAAGAATAAGAAATAATCAAATTTTGAATAAGATGAAACTTAGCCAGTTAAAAAAATTAAAATCCCGAATAGTTGGGAATGCGTCCTCCCCGTCTGTGCAACGCAGTCGGGCGGGTGTGAACTCTGCGGTTTATGAATTAAGCAGGCTAATAGTCATTTCCCATCATGCTGACCGATTTTATTTCCAAACAATCACACATTAATGCAGGAATCTTGACATGAAACCTCAAACCAAGTATTTGATCCGGTGGTTAGCGATAGCCGCTTTTGCGCTAGCTCTCGTTTTGCTCTTCATCTCGCTGTTTCAGAACTTCATCAAACCACCGAAAATCAATCTTCCGGTCAGAGAAGCGCGTGCCGTCTGGATGAGCCGGTTTGATTACACAGAACGGTTCAAGACGCACGATCCCGATTCGATCCGCGCTTATATCGACGAATCGTTCCGCCAAATTCACGACGCCAATTTCAATATGGTTTTCTTTCAGGTTCGCGGAAACGCCGATGCTTTTTATCAATCCAAATATGAGCCCTGGAGTATATTACTAACCGGAACGCTGGGGAAAAATCCCGGATGGGATCCTTTAGAATTCGCCATTCAAACGGCTCACAAATACGGGTTAGAACTTCACGCTTGGATCAATACTTTTCCAGCTTGGCGCGGATTGGAAAATCCCATCCTAACGACTCCGCTTCATCCGTATCTACGACATCCAGAATGGATCGTTTGTGATAATTCGGGCAAACCGATGCCAAAATCCGACCATTATATTTCATTTTCCCCCGGAATTCCCGCCGTGCGCGACCATATCGTTAAGGTCGTTGCCGACATCGTCTCAAAATATGACGTCGATGGAATTCACTTTGATTATATACGCTATCCTGAAAATTCCCCCGAACTCGGTTATTCCCACGACCGCATCAGCATCCGAAGGTTCAAGTCGCCGGAATCCAATCCGCTAAATCTAAACTGGGACGATTGGCAGAGAGATCAAGTAACCGCTTTTATCACCAAAGCCTACGACACCATTACGTCGATCAAACCCTATGTCAAAGTCTCCGCATCTGTCATTGGAAATTATCAAACTTCAGGCTGGAACGGCTATAATGTAGTTTATCAAGACGCCCGGCGCTGGGCTGAAATCGATAAAATCGATATGATCGTTCCGATGATTTACTACCGACGCGATTACCGTGAAAATTCCTTTCCAACAGTCGTCAAGGAATGGAAAGAAACAATTCACAAAGAACGTCCGGTGCTCGCAGGGTTGGGCGCCTACGCGCTTGATTGGGACGAGATTTTGCTCGAAATCGATGACACGCGCAACAATGGATTATCGGGATTGGTTTTCTTTGCGATCAGTTCGCTGGATTCCGAAAAACTGGCTTCTCTGAAATCGACGAAATTCCAGTATCCGACGCTTCTGCCAGCGCTCTCGTGGAAAGATACCATTCCACCCATGACGCCAAATAATTTCCAAATTGCCAAAGAAGAAAAACAGGTTCGTTTTTCGTGGACATCGCCAGACGTTCCAAAAGACCACGAAATTGTTCAACAATACGTTATTTACCGATCAAAATTCAAACCGGTCGATACGACTCGCGGCGAAAATATCTTCGTTATTGTTTCGGGAACTCAAACTGAAATGCTTGTCGATCCTAAAAAGAACATCGACGATTATTTCTACACCATCACAGCGCTTGATCACGCCAGAAACGAAAGCAAGCCATCGTCTGCCCTTCGAGTTGAAGATTAGTATGATTAATTTAGTAAGACCTGTACACCTCTGGCGAAAACGACTCTTGAAAAAACGCGGTTTCCGGCGCTTTTAAAGGATCAGATAGATTCCATTAGTCTAGATTCAAGCGTTCGTTTCGGCTGTGAACCGGTGATTTGAGAAAACACAGCCCCATTTTTAAAAAGTAACAGCGCCGGAATGCTACGAATACCGAATCTGGGCGGAATCATCGGGTGTTCTTCCACGTTCAATTTACCGAACTTGATCTTTCCGGCGTATTGCTTCGATAGTTCTTCCACAATCGGTTCGATTTTTAAACAGGGAGCGCACCATGTCGCCCAAAAATCGACCAAAACCGGGATATTGGATTTCAATACTTCTGCTTCAAAATTACTCTCAGTAATCACGATCATGCCAAACCTCTATACCAACGATAATTTATTTACTGAATTACAACGAGATAATTTATCCAGACAACATTTAAAACCAAACGATTTGTAACGGCGATTCTGCACTATTTTTCCCGAATCCATTGCATCAATTCGGGAAACGTCGGCCGCTTTCCATACCTCAAAATTGCTACCCGAAAAATCTTCCCAGCACCGACCATCGCCAACCAGGTAAATATTCCCAACGTTGCGGCAGTCGATAAAATTTCCCAGAGCGGCGGCGTTTCAACGCCAATTCTCAGAATCATAAAAAACGGCGTAATAAATGGAATGAAAGAACAAACAACCGAAACAACCGAGTCCGGATTAGCAATGACGTATGACGACATCATGATCGGAATAACCGTAATGAACGATAGAATCGAAACCGCTTGCTGAGCGTCTTGTTCTGAATTAAAAACGGCGCCGACGGATGCAAAAATCCCGGCGTAAAACAGATAACCGAGAATAAAATAGATTAGAAAATATATCGTGTTCGCAGAAGTGATTATCTCGATTCCCTGAGAACTGGAAACGAAATAACCGACGACAAGATATAACGCCAATTGCGCCAAACCGAGAAATCCAAGCCCGATGATCTTCCCGGACATCAATTCGGTCGGCGTGACCGAACTGAGCAAGATTTCTACCAGCCGGTTCGTTCGTTCCATCAGTACGCTTCTCAGCAGAATTTGAGATGACATAAAAATCGCAAAGAAAAGCATCAACACAAAAATAATCGGCGTGAGATATGACAGCATCTCGTTGCCTTCCTTTTCGACGCCCTCTTTTTCTACATCGATCATCTTGAAATCAACACGTTTGGTCAACGAGCGAATCAATTTCACGTTCAACCCGGCGTCTTGCATCCGCGCGGACGAAACCACTTCGTTTAAGGCATTGGCGATTTCCGACTGATCTTTAAAATTCCCGACGTTTTTCGCATAATACTGGACGCGCAAACTATCTTTGATGTCCGCCGGAATGACCAGATAACTTGTTATCACTGACGAATCCAGCAATTCCGCCGCCTGTTTTTTCATGACAGTAGAATCGGCATTCTGAAAAAGAACTACTTGATATTTCGGATTGCCGTCTTTCAGGTGTACATTTTCGGCGAGATGAATTTCCAGCCGATTTCCCAGATAACCTGTTTGATCAACGACCGCGATGATTCTCGATTCCGTATCTTCACCCGTCATGATCCACGTCGGAATGAACATCGAAGCGACGATGATGATTGGCATGATTAGCATCGAAATGATAAACCACTTCGATCGCAGGCGTGTGAGGAATTCCCAGGAGGCAATTATCCAAATATTTTTCATCAGATCATACCTCCTTGACATGTTTAATGAAAATCTGTTCGAGTGTCGGCTCTTCAACCCGAAATCCCGTAACGGTGACGCGTTCCATGACTTTTCTAAGGAAATCATTCAGCGAATCGGCATTTCGCAAAATTCCCGTTAGTCGCCCGTTACAAATTGACAGATCGTCCAATTCAACGTCTTCGATTGCTTTCGCATCGCCGGTAAATTCCAGCGAAATGGTCTGCGTACCAAAATCTTTTTTAATTTGCGCCAGATCGCCATACAAAATTCGCTTTCCCTGACTGATCAGGCAAATTTCATTGCACATACGTTCGACCTGCTCCATCTGGTGAGTTGAAAAAATGACGGTCGTTCCGTTCTGTTTCAATTCGTTGATAATATCTTTCAACAACAGTTGATTGACCGGATCAAGTCCGGAAAACGGTTCATCCAAAATGACCAAAACAGGATCATGAATAACCGCAATGATGAACTGAACTTTTTGTTGATTCCCCTTCGACAATTCCTCAATTTTTCGATGGGAATAAGCAGTTAATTCAAACCGTTCTAAAAAACGATCGGTGCGTTTGGAAGCGTCGGACGACGAAAGCCCTTTCAATCTTGCCAAATAAACGATTGTTTCTTTGAGTTTCATTTTCTGGTACAATCCGCGCTCTTCCGGTAAATAACCAACGCGTTTGTACCGGCTTCTTTGAATCAATTCTCCGTTATAAAATATATGTCCGGAATCGGGTCGTATAATGTTCATAATCATCCGGATCATCGTCGTTTTTCCGGCGCCGTTTGGTCCCAAAAGTCCGAAAACCGAGCCTTGTGGGACTTCAAAACTCAGAGAATCAACAGCGAGCGTTTTGTTGAACGCTTTGGTTATATTACGAATTTCGAGCATGATTTTCCCTTAGTGGATGAGATCTCATTTCCCACTCTTTACTTAACGATGAACTTGACAAATCTTCGTTTGCCGACCTTCACGATATTTTCCGAACCGCTCGATAATTCAAGGTTGATATCGGACACTTTTTCATCGTTCAGCCGGACGGCGCCCTGAGCAATAAGTCGCCGCGCTTCGCCGTTTGATGAAACAACGCCGTTGTCGGTCAAAAGTTTGACCAGCAGACGCGATTCAGCGGCCGGCTCGATGACAACTATTTGAATGTCATCCGGTATTTCCTTCTTGCTGAAAACCTGTTCGAAATTCGACTGCGCTTCTTCCGCGGCTTGTTCGGAATGATACATCGCGACTAATGTTTTCGCTAATTCCTTTTTGATGGTCATCGGATTAACTTTCGGGTCTTTGAGTCGCGCCTCGACACTCCGTAGTTCATTGAGAGACAGGTCGGTCGTCAATGTAAAATATTTCAGAATCAGATGATCGGGAATGGACATTACCTTACCGAACATGTCCGCCGGTTCGTCGTCGATGCCGATGTAATTTCCAAGACTCTTGCTCATTCTCTGCGCGCCGTCGATTCCTTCCAAAACCGGGAGTGTCAGGACGATTTGCGGAGACTGTCCGTAGTCGCGTTGAACCTGCCGGGCGGCGATAAGGTTGAATTTCTGCTCGGTGGCGCCTAGTTCAACGTCGGCGCGAATCGCGACGGAATCGTAACCTTGCATAAGCGGATAGAAAAACTCGTGCAAACTGATCGGTTTTTCTTCATTGAATCGTTTATGAAAATCATCCCTCTCGAGAATCTGCGAAATGGTAAATTTTGAGGCAAGATTCATGATTTCGTCAAATTGCATTTTTTTGAACCACTCGCCGTTGTAATAAACTTCCGTCTTGTTCCTGTCAAGAATTTTGAAGAACTGCTTCTCATAAGTTTGAGCATTTTTCATCACGGTTTCGTAAGTAAGCCGAGGGCGCGTTTCGTTTTTACCGCTCGGATCGCCCACCATCCCCGTGTAATCTCCAATGATCAGTACAATTGTGTGACCAAGTTCTTGAAATTGTCTGAGTTTCCGGATTCCGACCGTGTGCCCCAGATGAATATCCGGCGCAGTCGGATCAAATCCCTGTTTAATGCGGAGCGGCTGACCTGTTTTAGCCGATCTTTGCAGTTTAGCGATCAATTCTTCTTCCGAGATCAGTTCTTCGGTTCCGATTTTGATGATGTCCAATTGTTCCTGAATGGATGGAAACATATCGTTAGTTACCCTTTCTGAGTCGATCCAATTCCCGTTTGGCGTCGCGTTCGGCTAAAGCGTCACGTTTGTCGAATTGACGTTTCCCGCGTGCAATTCCGATCTCGACTTTGACTTTTCCGGATTCGTTGAAATAAATCCGGGTCGGAATTAGGGTACAACCTTTGATTTCGACGCTTCTTTCCAAACGTTTGATTTCTTTTCGATGAAGCAAAAGTCGCCGTTGCCGCTCTGGTTCATGGTTGTCAAATCCGCCGGCGTAAACATACGGCGTAATGTGAGATTTAATCAGAAAAACTTCGCCGTTGATGATTTTCGCATAACTGTCTTTGAGATTCGCCTGCCCTGCGCGTAGAGATTTGACCTCCGAGCCCTGCAATTCGATTCCCGCTTCGATCTTATCATCGATAAAATAGTCATGGAAGGCTCGGCGGTTGGTTGCAACATTTTTAACTTCACTCTTTTTCACGACGAAAAACTTACTCGCTTTTCGGAAAACTTTCAATGTTAATCTTGGATAAATTGGAGGCAGTTGATATATTTAACGGCTTTTTGAGCCCGGGTGGTGGAACTGGTAGACGCGCTAGGTTCAGGACCTAGTGGCCAATAGGCCGTGCGAGTTCAAGTCTCGCCTCGGGCACGATGTCAAAAACAAACTGGAAAAATTTGAAGACAAGAGCCGATTCGTTTCGTACGGAACTGACCGTCATTTACCTGGCGTACAAACATCCGAAAACACCATGGTCTGCCAAAGTCATCATTGCGCTGACAATCGGTTATGCACTGAGCCCGATTGACCTGATCCCCGATTTTATTCCGGTCTTAGGTTATCTTGACGATCTGCTAATCGTTCCATTGGGGATTTATATTTCCATCAAACTCATTCCAAAAGATGTCTTGGAGGCTTGCCGTCAAGAAGCAATCAAAACGCAAAGCATAGCGCCAAAAAGTCGTTTGGTTCCGATTCTGATCATCACAATTTGGATTTTACTTCTCGGTGTTTTGATAAAATTTCTGGCCAACGCATTTTCTGCGAATCCACCGAAATTTACTCCATAAACAGCGGCTGAATGTGCCGGTCGTACAGATTACCCATAACGTCAGGAGCGATAAATTCATCGAGTCTAACCAGTGCATCATGGCATGACTTGCCCATTTCGGCGGCAATTTTATAACCGACGTGAAGCAATTGCCGGAAATGCGGATTGTACGATTTTCCCGAGTCGTCGTGACGCAAAGCCGCTACATATTGTCGGGATGTCCACTGTTGAACTTCTGACGGAAGCGGAAGCAATACTTCATCGATTTCGAGCACTTCGGCGTATGGTTTCATGAGTTCTTCACGGCGGAAAAAGGCTTGTGAATAGATTTCTTTGACGATTTTCAATCCATAAAAATTTTACTACTGGTAGTTGTATTGGGAAAAACTGACAGGGTAATTAATCGGATGCCCGGCGAATACTGATGGAAACGATTTTATTATCGTCGCCCTTAAGGAGTTTGACGGCTGGAACGGGTTGTAAGTTGATGCCCTGAATTGCCAATTGCCGATAAACTTTCTTAATGTCGGTTTTTGCGGAATCGAACCGGATCATACAAATTTCGGAATTTTCGTTGATCAGAACCGATACGACGCCATCGAGAATCCGAATAGAATCCGCGATCCGGGTGGCGTCTCCCCGATTTTCCACATGCGGAATGCGAATCGTCGCCAAAACACTATTTTCGGAAGAATCTTTACCGAGAAAAAGGATTCCGAACACTGCCAGAAACAATCCAAATGAAACCGTAAAATTTACCGATCTTCTCTGCATTTCACTATTTTCTAAAGACCTAACTCTCTACTCGAACGTCCCGTCCCGAAACTTCGGGTTAACTTATTGTATCTCAGATAGTTATCAAAAAATATTTATGTCCCGTGTGTCTGGCTTTATTCTTTTTCCGAACTTTCCACTGTTAAATACATCACTTCTCTTTTTCCCTTTTCCTCGTCCACGAAAATTAAAAGAATCGCGCCGAGAATGAACAAGATCGAGACCGAGGCAATACCGATGCGTGACGATGTGTTAGGCGAATAGCCGAGCCGGGAAGCAACCAAACCGAAACCGCCGATTAGCAATGGCCCAAGAATCGTCGCAAATTTCCCCAGCATATTGTAAAATCCGTAGAACTCGGCGCTCTGGTCTTTTGGAATCAGTCGCGAATAATAGGAACGGCTCAACGCCTGAACGCCACCCTGAACCAATCCAACGACGATTGCCAAAATGTAGAATTCATAGGTTTCGGTCATAAAAACGCCGAAAATCGTTACGCCGATATAAACGCCCAGCGTAATGAAGATCGCCTTTCTTACGTCCCACTTCTCACCTAATTTCCCGAATAAAATCGCCGATGGAAATCCGACAAACTGTGTAATAAGCAACGCGACGATTAGCGAACTGGACGAGAAACCGATCGACATTCCATAATCAACCGCCATTTTGATGATCGTATCGACGCCGTCGATATATAGCCAGTACGCAAGAAGGAAAAGGAATACGACTTTCAGATGGCGAATTTTACGAAAGGTAACAAAAATTTGCCCGAATCCCTGCCGAATGTATGTACCCATTTTTCGCTTTTGTGTCATCGATTTGCGCTCTTTAACATACAAAATCAAAGGAATCGTAAAGATCGCCCACCAGAGAGCGACCGATATAAAACTGAGTCGGATGGATAAAAATTCCACTGACGATTTTAAGAAATCGGTTTTCATCGAAACCGTTCCGAAATGGTTTTCCACTCCGGAAACGCCGATCAACATGCCATTTTCGACGCCGGAATATGAAATCCGGTTATTCAGTGTGAAGTGCGCAGAGTCGGCATTCGTTATTTCCCGTGTAAGACTTTCGATTGTCATAATAGAAGTTTCGTGGTCGAAAGAACGAAGCGTTCCATGCTGATATTTCCCGAATGCGACCATCTTATCCAGAAGAGAATCGTTCAGTTCTGCCGGAAGCGAAATCTGAAGATCAACCACCAACTGATTATTTTCCGTTTTCTGGTCGAGAATGTGAATTGGACGGACAAAGTGACTTGTGACGATTGCGGCTCCGGTCTCAAACTTCTTTGGAATCTGAAAGTCGGCTGGGCAACTAACATGAATTACCGTTGCGTCTTTTTTCAGACCTTGCGACAGTGCGGTTTGTGCCTCCACCGGCAAGCCGAAAGTCGCCGGCATTAAAAACCAGAGAACGTTGACCAGAAAGAGCAATCCGCCGCCTAAATACCCATAAGCATATCCTTTCGCGCTGACGAAATCGATCCGCTTCTCATCTGCAACATCCGGCAGAAGCGAATCATAGAACGAATTAGCGCCTGCGAAACCGATATTTCCGATCGCATAAAATATCGCCGCAAGAAGCCATTCTCCCTGTTCGACCATGAACAAGCAACCAGTCAACAGCGCGCCGAGATATGCAAAAAATATCAGAAACCGCTTTTTCCCGGAACTTTGATCGGCAATTGCTCCCAGAATGGGCGAAATCAGTGCAACAATCAACGATGAAAGTGAATTCGCCAATCCCAGCATAGCTGTGCTCTCATTGACATCGGCGCCAGCGCTCCAGTAGGATTTGAAAAAGACCGGGAAAAAACCAGCCATGATCGTCGTTGCAAAAGCCGAGTTTGCCCAGTCATACATGACCCAGCCAAAGACATTTTTATCCTTTATGAGTCTCATAATCCGTCGATTCTAAAATGGATGTTTAAAAAAGATATCCGATATCGATATAGAGTTGCCGACCGGATTCAGTTGAGTGTCCCATGTCGGCATAGACGATGAAATTCTCGTTCCATGCGATATGAAGCCCGGCGCCTTTTCCGACATGAAGATTTTTAAGCGAATTCACCGGTTCATCATACCAGACTCTACCTGCATCGCAGAAAAGATTGCCCGCTAAATAAAAATCCTGATTAAATAAGGAAAACTCGTAGAATTTGTAGCGAAGTTCCATATTCACAAAAAGTTTGGTCGTTCCGATATAACGGTTTTTAAAAACACCGCGAAGCGTTCGGTAGCCGCCGATTCCTTCATCTGCCGCCCATGAACTTCCAAATGGATAGAGCATATTGAACGGTGCATCACCGAAAATATTTTCAAACACGACGCGGTTTGCATAAACGAGTTTTTTCGTGATTGGAAAATATCTTCTGTCCGTCAGAGTCAACCGTGAAAATGAATAATCGCTGCCAAGTAATTTTGTGTACCATTCGACAAGCGCTTCTGTCCAAACGCCTGAGTTCGGTGCCGGTTCGTTGTCCCGCGTATCATAGATGACGCCGACTTTTAGGAAATTATTTAACCCGCCCTTCGCTTCTTTCGATGTCAGAACGGATGAATTTTTATCGGTCTCAAATAACGTCGGAATTCCGTCATTACTCAGTTCTTCGTTGGAAACACTGACGACGCCGAGTCCAACCAATCCGGAAACGAGCGGTTTACCGTTTTTCCCGTACTTGAAGGCTTTTTGAAGGTTTGTAAAAAACTTGTACTGATTGGTCTTCATTCGGTAATAGTATTTGCTGTGTAACGTACCCAGAGAATTCTCATCATCGTCTATTTCAACATAACTCGCGTGATACTTTGTATCGTTGCCGAGGCCGTAATACGGATAGTACTTTTCCATCTGAATACGGATGCGGGCATTGATGCGCAATCCGTGACCGAGCATATACGGCGAATCGAAGAAAAGCGTATGATCCTGCTTTCCACCTGACGTGGCGAAAATGATCGGATTGATTTTGAAATAATACGGTGAATAACCGCCCTTGGAATAATTGAACAAATTCAGCAGAACACCATATCCGAAACCGTCGTCAGCATTGTAATTGATCGCCGGAACGCCGCCCCAACCCCAGCCGGTTCGTTTTTCGGACTGAGCAAAGACGGAATCAACAAGCATCACACAAAATACCAAAAGGATGAGTTTCTTTTTCATTTTCGCCTCAAAAAAGATTGGAGGAGCCGTTGTCCGACTCCTCCACAATTGAAATCATTGCACTAAAAGATCGATTTACAGACTTGCCTGAAGCCCAAACGCAAAGCCGAAAGTCGTCTGATTGTACTTTTCGGTAATTGTGCCTGTCGTCTTTTTCGCTTCGGTATAAAATGTATTCAAAGCGCCAATATTGATGGCAATCGACGGCGTCAGCGAATAGCGCAATCCAGCGCCAACCGTCCATGAATCCAGATTGAAATCCAAATCCGACTGCCCTACCGATTTCGCTCCACTGGTAGATTTTAAATAGCCGGCGCTGACAAGCAATTTCTCCGTCAACTTATATTCAGCGCCCAGACCGAACTCAAGACTGTTATCGAAATTTGCTTCATCGCCGTCCCAATCGACACCGGTATTACCAAAATAGTTGAAATCCGACATCAGTTTCAGCTTGCTCATTTTATAGGACAGGCCAACTGCTAACTGAGAAGGAATGTCAGCATTAAATTTAGCACCGTCAGTAAATTCTTCTGATCCACCATCTTTACCTGTTGCAGTTTCGTTCTCCATCTCAAGTTTTGTGATCGTTTCATAGCGAATACCGATATTTAAATTATCATTTGGGGATAAATTCACTCCCAATATCCCACACATTCCCGAACCGGAACGTTCCGCATCCACTTCTACATCGGCAAGAGCAGAACCTAAAATAGCACTAGTAAGGTCTCCTCCGCTGGAAGTATGCAACTTAATATTTTCCATATAACCTTCATAACTGTTTTTCGCAATCACATATCTGCCACCAAGTGACATTGATACAAGGTCATTTATTTTATAAGAAACGCCACCCTGAAAGCCATAATAAACGGAAGAACCGCTAAAATGTACATCTAAATCATAACCATTGATGGTTCCGTAAGGCGATAGCGCCGAATTAAAATAGGCAGCCGGCACGCCGACCAAACTGGCTAACGTGTACTCGAATAAAGGCAAGCCATCTTCATA
>Ga0066637_10000260_pt1 | contig 31800 bp, 27 predicted proteins | sample CryGeyCG2014_020_FD_62737 | JGI IMG/M metagenome (GOLD analysis project Ga0066637, IMG submission 62737) | Groundwater microbial communities from aquifer - Crystal Geyser CG08_land_8/20/14_0.20 | ecosystem: Environmental > Aquatic > Deep subsurface > Groundwater | place: USA: Utah: Grand County...
TCTAAGTCCTGTCAAGGCCCATTTGAACTTGGTATTGACAGAAGTAATTATTATGGATAAGCTAGATATATAAATACGAAATCCGAAACAAACAAATTAATTCAAAAGTTAAAAGTCAAAGGTCAAAATTACAGGTAAAAAGTCAAAAGTTTCAGAAATTTTGAATTTTAAATTGAACTTTTGCATTTTGCATTTTGATTTTTGAATTAAGTAGTATGGATAGTTTTATCATTTTATATATTATGGTAGGCCTGGTCTTCCTTCTGGGGGGGGAGATGTTTGTGGCTTTATGGGCGATTTTCCGGCTGACCAAGAAAATGACGGAAATGAAAAAGCAGGAAATTCACCTGAAAGAGAATTTGGCCGAAAAAGAGAACAAAATCCTTCGACAAGCTCAAGATAAAGCCGGAAATATTATTGAAGATGCGATTGTGACTGCCAGTAAAATGGAAAAAGGGGCCAAAATTAATCAGGAAGAGCTGGAAAAAATTCTTCGGGAAAAACTGGAAGAAGTGGCCGACCGAGTAATGCAAAGTTACCAAACCCAGTTGGAAAAAGCCAAAGAAAAAGATATCGAAATGTTTAATAGAGTATCAAAAGGTATCGAAGATGATCTGAATCGCCATACCGAAAACCTAAAAAATATTCTTGCTAAACAAACAGTTGAGTCCCAGGAAATTGTTACTCAAAAACTGGATAGCGCTTACGAGACGATGCTGGCCGAAGTGGAAGAATATCGGAGTGAACGATTAGCCAAAGTGGATGAACAGATTTACCAAATCCTGCAAAATGTCACGGAAAAAGTTCTGGGAAAAACTTTGTCATTGGATAAACACCAGGATTTAATTATCCAAGCGCTGGAAAAAGCAAAGAAAGAGAACATCTTTAAGTAATTTTGTCATTCCCGCGAAAGCGGGAAACTATACAAATAATTAGTTTGTTATATAGATCCCCGATCAGGTCGGGGATGACAATTTAACCTATGTTAAATGATTTTATCAAAACCACAGAAGATAGAGATACTATTTTGAATAGTATTGATATCTTATCGGATAGTTTGTATAAGACAAATTTTGATATTCGGAAAAATTTAACTCCGTCTGCTTATCAATTTATTCAATCACAAGCTAAAGGTCGGATTACCCAGTCTTTTTTAATTTCTCTAAAACAAAACCTGCAAGACCTGCCGGTTTTATCATTGACTCTAGCTTTTCCGCCGGACGAAAAGATGATTGAAAAGCTTTCCGGCTGGGTAAAAACCAATGTTACGGATGAAACATTGCTGGATTTTGAAATTAATCCGGAAATTTTAGGTGGCGCTCTAATATCTTTTAACGGCAAATATCTGGACGAAAGTTTAAGCAAGAAAATGGAAGAAATATTTAGCAATCAGAAGGAAGAACTGCTAAAAACACTAAACTGATTAATGTCAAAAGGACATGTCATTGCGAGGAGCCGCAACGACGCGGCAATCTATATAAACAAAGCAAAGAATATCAGTTGATCAGATTATCAGGAAAAGAGATTAGAGAGCAGGAAACAGTTATAACTACTGATATTCTGTTCTCGGGTTTACTTAACCTGATTACCTGATTTACTGTTTTACTATAATATATGGATTCTTTCAAACATTATTTAGACAAAACCGGCGAAATTGGTGTTGTGGATACGGTGACCGAATGCACGGCGACAGTTTCCGGTTTACCCGGGGTGATGCCTTCGGAGCTGGTGTTTTTTGAAAACGGTCAGTCCGGGGAGGTCCTTTCTCTTCACCAAAATTCGGTTGAAGTCTTGCTTTTTAGTCAAGAGCCGTTGTTGATTGGGACAAAAGCGGCGCGTACCGGTGAAGAATTAACGATTCCGGTTGGGGGAGAATTATTGGGTTGCGTGATTGATGCTTTAGGCCGGCCCATTTCTTGTCTTAAACCCCCAAAAACGCCGAAAACCAGAAGAACTCTCACCAGCGATTCTCTGGGAATTGAAACCCGGGCCAGCGTTCGAAAACCGCTGGAAACCGGGGTGGCTTTAGTGGATATGCTTGTGCCTTTGGGCCGCGGCCAAAGAGAATTGATTATCGGCGACCGAAAAACCGGCAAAACCAGTTTTTTGCTTCAAACTCTTTACAATCAGGCCAAAAACGGGACGATTTGCATTTACGGGGCGATCGGCCGGAAACAGGCGGAAATTAAAACCGTTCAAAATTATTTTATTAAACTTGGAGTGATGGATAAAATGATTATTATTGCCGCCGGTGCCGAAGATCCGGCCGGTTTGATTTATCTGACGCCGTATTCCGCCTGCGCCATTGCCGAATATTTTCGCGATCAGGGAATTGACACGGTGATAGTTTTGGACGATATGACGACTCACGCCAAATTTTATCGGGAAATTTGTCTTTTGGCCAAAAGATTTCCCGGGCGCGATTCTTATCCGGTCGATATTTTTTACGCGCATGCGCGCATGTTGGAAAAGGGCGGCAATTTTAAACTTGACGTACCAGGCGGTGTATCATCAGAATCATCAATCACCATTTTGCCGGTAATTCAAACGGCCGGCGGCGATCTATCCGGCTATATTCAAACCAACATGATGTCGATGACCGACGGCCATATATATTTTGACTCGGATTTATTTGCTTCTGGCAAGCGGCCGGCGGTCAATCCGTTTTTATCCGTGACCCGGGTTGGAAGGCAGGCGCAAAGTTCTTTGAAGCGGGAAATTAACCGCGAAATTCTGGCTTTTTTAACCAATTACGAAAAACTTCAAAGTTTTGTTCATTTTGGCGCGGAATTGACCGAAGATGTCCGGCTTTCTTTGGCTAAAGGTGAAAGAATTTACTCGTTTTTTGAACAAAATGAGGCCGAATCCGTCCCCTCAAATCTGGCGGTTTATGTATTGAGCTTGATTTGGCTGGATTATTTTCAGATAGAGAACACCGATCAATTGCGGCAGGAGTATCAAAAAATCTTTGAAAGATATACTAAAGAACCGGTTTACCGGAAAAAAATTGACAGCCTGGTGGACGAAAGCCAGAAATTTAGCGAACTTTTAGACAAAATTAAAAATACAAAATAAACACTGTCATTCTGACGAAAGTCAGAATCTATACAAACGAGGTCATTCTGAACCGTCATTCCTGCGAAAGCAGGAATCTATACAAATAGATTCCGGATTAGATCCGGAATGACAAATGAATAATATGAAACCTTATTATACTTATATTTTAGCTAGTCAAAAGAAAGGGACAATGTACATAGGAGTAACTTGCGATTTAATAAAAAGGGTGTTTGAGCATAAAAATGATTTAGTCCGCAAAGGATTTACGAGTCGATACCAAATCCATTCATTGGTTTATTTTGAACAAACACCAGATATTGATCAGGCAATTTTGAGAGAAAAACAGTTAAAAAATTGGAAAAGGGAATGGAAGATTGCTTTAATTGAAAAAACAAACCCTGGATGGAAGGATTTATATCCAGGAATCATTTAGTCATCCTGAACCGTCATTCCTGCGAAAGCAGGAATCTATACAAATAGATTCCGGATTAGATCCGGAATGACAAGAAACGAACTTTTGATTTTTGAATTAACCAATGATAGACGCTCAAGACCAAATTGAATATTTAAAATCATTTTCTTATCTCATTTCCGCTTATGAGGAAATTGCCGCCAATCGGATGCAAAAAATCCGGGAAAGAGTAGTTTACAGCCGCGATTATGCCGGCGGACTGAATAATATTTTTCAGCAATTGAAATATTCGTATAAAACTAAGGCAGAAAAATATAAAAAAGCAGCTTTGGCGAATCGAAACGGTAAAACGGCCTGCGTTTTTATTTCGGCCAACAGCGGTTTATATGGGGATCTGATTCACCGGATTTTTCATCTTTTTTTGGAAGATTGGCAGCGGGAGCACGGCGACGCGGTGGTGATCGGTCTCTGGGGAAAGGGTTTGTTTGAAAACAACACGAACCATGAGCCCTTTACTTATTTTGATTTTCCGGATTCCAGCGTTGACCGCGATCAGCTGAATAAAATTTGCGATTTTTTAAAGCCGTATCAACGGGTTTTGGTTTATCACGGTTTGTTTCGGAACATTATTAGACAGGATGTGGCTTGGTCAAATATTAGCGGCGACCAGCTTGGGCCTCAAGTTTTACTGGCCGAAGCGACTAGAATTATTTATGAACCGTCTTTAGAAATTTTGCTGGATTTTTTTGAAAAGGAAATATTTATGACTTTATTTTCCCAAACGGTTTATGAATCCCAACTGGCCAAATTTTCAGCGCGGATGACCGCTTTGGATACGGCGACCCAAAACATAGAAAAAGCAGCAAAAATTGCAACGAACAACGCGCTGGCGGAAAAACACCGTCTGATAAATAAAAAACAGCAGGCAACCATGACGGGAAGACTAATTTAAGAAAGTCAAAATTCAAAATGCAAAATGCAAAAGTTCAATTCAAAATTAAAAATTTAGGACTAGACTTTTGACTTTTAACTTTTGAATTAATCTATGGCAGACGGAATTATAAAAAGTATTAGGGATCAAATCGTGGAAGTCGAATTTTTGGGTGAAAAACCCCTGACGAATGAAGTGGTGGAAGCCCAAATCAAGCCGTTGGTGCGGATGATTGTTTACCGTTCATATACACCGACGATTTTTTACTGTTTGGCGATCGGCGGCACGAATCGGCTGTCGCGTGGAATTAAGGTTACCAATACTCACAAACCGCTGTCAATTCCGGTCGGTGATAAGGTTTTAGGCCGGGTCATGGATGTTCTCGGTGAACCAAAAGACGGATTGGGTCCGATTGATTCTAAGGATTTGGGGTTGATTTACCGGCCGGCGCCGGAATTTTCCCAAATTTCCACCAAAAGAGAAATTCTGGAATTGGGGATTAAGGTGATTGATATGTTTTCGCCGGTAGTTAAAGGCGGCAAGGTGGGAATTTTTGGCGGGGCAGGGGTCGGGAAAACAATTTTATTAACGGAAATTTTACACAATGTGGTAATGATGGCTAAACAGGATCATAATGTTTCGGTTTTTGCCGGCGTCGGGGAAAGAACCCGGGAAGGCCAAGAATTATACGAGACGTTAAAAAACAGCAAGGCTCTGCCGCACGTTTCGCTTGTTTTTGGACAGATGGGTGAGAACCCGGCCATTAGATTTTTAACCGCCTACGGGGCTTTGGCGGTCGCAGAAAATTTTCGGTCCCGGAAAAAAGACGTTCTTTTCTTCATTGATAATATTTTCCGGTTTGCCCAGGCCGGTAACGAGCTGTCAATGCTGACCAACACGATTCCGTCCGAAGACGGTTATCAAGCGACTTTGGAATCGGAGCTGGCGGATTTCCATGAACGGTTAGTTTCTACCGACGAGGCGGCGATTACTTCAGTTGAAGCGATTTATGTTCCCAACGATGATTTTCTTGACGGCGGGGTAAAAGCGATTTTTCCCTATTTGGATTCAACGGTCGTTCTTTCGAGAAAAATTTACCAGCGGGGATTAATGCCGGCGGTTGATGTTCTTTCTTCCGGATATTCCGGAACTTTAAATCCGGCGACGGTTGGGGAGAAGCATTATAAAACGGCTCTAGGCGCGATCGGTATGCTAAAACGGGCGGCGGAATTAGACCGGGTTGTTTCTTTGGTCGGGATTTCTGAATTATCACCGGCGGATCAAATACTATATTTGCGGGCGAATAAGTTGACCAATTATATGACTCAAAGCTTTTTTGTGGTGGAAAACCAAACCGGCCGGCCGGGTAAGCATGTCCCGCGGGAAAAAACCGTTAATGATGTGGCGGACATTCTGGATGGAAGATATGACGACGTGCCGGAAGAAAAGTTTTTGTTTATAGGAGAAGCGGGGGAAGTTAGATAAATCCGTAGTAAAACAGTAGATCAGAATATCGGGTAAAGTTAAACAGAGAACAGAATATCAGGAGAATAGACCGATTTCTGTTCCCTGATCTCTTTTCCTGATTTACTGATATACAGATAAACTTACATTATGAACACTATTTTATCTAATATTAGTGAGCAAATAACAAGCAAAATCCTGAAAGTGGATATAAAAATTCCTCGAGACGCCTTGTCCTTATTAATTCGCGATCGGGAAAAAGTATCATTCCGAAATATGGTTAATTCGGTGACCTCCATTAGTGACAAAGGGGTTTTTGATATTTTGCCCCAACATGCCAATTTTATTTCCATGATTAAAGAAAAAATTATTATCCGGCGGCAGGGCAAAGAAGATGTCCGAATTCCGATTACGATCGGGGTTTTGAAAGTTCAACGCAACCAAGTAGAAATTTATTTAGATGTTACCAACAATACCGTGTAATTAATTTTCAATTTTCAATTTTAAATCTGTGATTTGAGCCCAAAGTGGGAATTGAACCCACGACCTCACTGAAAATATGCAAATAATATTTATTTATGAGCCGAAGGCGGGAATCGAACCCGCGATCTAGTCATTACCAATGACTTGCTCTACCACTGAGCCACTTCGGCAAAAATTAACGGCTCATAAAGCATATTTTTAGTGCTGCTCTGCCAACTGTTTACTCCGTAAACGCAAAGCGTTATACGGAGAGCTCTCCAGGCAATGGGAATATTGTACTGAATCTACTAATATAAGTCAAAAGTCAAAATGCAAAAGTTAAAATTACAATTCAAAATTCAAAAGTGGACTAAACTTTTAACTTTATACTTGAAATTTTGATTTTTGATTTTTAAATTTTGAATTAATCTTCGAAGAATCTAATATCCTGCCGCAAAGGTAGCTTAAAGGATTTTTCCCCGATACATCCAGGTGGGGACTCTGGTCCGGAGCCCACGGGCTTCGAACACTCGAGTCAACCCGAATTAGGTACTTGGTGAGGAAAAATCTCCTTTTAGCTATTTCCTTCCTCGGCAGGACAATTTCAGAATATCAAATTTTATCTTTTCTGTCAATGAGTTTCGGCATTTCAGGCCTGGCCTGATGAGGCTAAATATCGAGTAAAAGATTGGGAATAGGTGAGAAATCGTCAGTTTGTTTTACAAAAGATAAATACGATAAGCTGGGATTATGTTTTGAAAAGAAAGGCAGAATTAATTCGGGGTGAATCCATTCAGTTTTTCTCTCACCGAGATATTCCGGAAGTGAGGAAGGTAGAGAATGTAATTTGGACATGAGTTGTTCTTTATTAACAAATGTATCTCTCAATGGATTCCGGTGAATATAGCTAGTTAGATAAAGTAATTGTTCGTCTGATTCAACCAACACGGCTTTATAGACGTCTTGATACATTGGTCCGACTCGTTCATATTTATTATTAAAATATTTAGTGTATCTAGTTCCCAGGGAATTCATAAAAACATCAATCGAATTTCTTAACTTCTGTTTGACCAGAAGATGAAAATGATTTGCGACAAGCGAATGGGCAATAAGCTTAAGATCATTAGCAAAATTATTCATTTTTAACAGATTCCGAGCCCTATTTTTATCATGATAACTGGATTTCGAATCGATAATTGTTTTTATAAGACTTTGTTCATCTTTAGGAAGAAGATAAGTTTTCAGATAGGAGAGGAATACCGAATAATCTTGTTCGTCTTTAAATATTAATTGTTTTTCAACACCGCGATTATATATATGATAAATTCCATTTTCCAGATAAGTTTTAATACGATTCTTCGTCAAGTATTTCAGGCCTGGCCTGATAAGGCTAAATTAGACCTGAAGAAGGGAAAACGACGAGGAAACGAATAAAAAGAGAGGTTAGATTGTTGACAATGATCGAGATATTTAAAAACGGCAAAGGGAACATTAATAAAAACAAAATAATAAAAAATCCATAAGGTTCTAAACGCATAAGACCTTCGGCCTGTTCATCACTTAAAACTGAAGCCAAAATTCGTGAGCCGTCAAGCGGGGGAATTGGAATCAAATTAAAAAACATCAGCATTAAATTTATTTGGATCAGGTTAATACTGATAGCCGCAATAAAACTAACTAATCCGTCAGGAAATATCAATCCAAAATAAACGATCCGTAAAAGAAAAGACCCCAATAATGCCAAAAGAAAAAACATGATCGGTCCAGCCGCGGCGACAATTCCCATGTCTTTTTTAGGATTACGAAAGTTGTAAGGATCAACCGGTACCGGTTTAGCCGCCCCAAAAATCACCGGCGAATTTGAAAGAATTAAAATCAAGGGAAAAAGAATGCTCATTAGCGGGTCAATATGACTGACAGGATTAAGAGTCAATCGTCCCTGAAGCCGTGCTGTCGGGTCACCAAGTTTGTCGGCCACGTATCCGTGAGCAATTTCGTGAAGGACCACCGAAAAGATCAAAACAACGATAGTGATTAACGGACTGTTGAAAAGATTGGTCAACATATGATATAGTATATCACATGGCTAAATGTGATATTTGCGGCAAAACAAGAATTTTTGGCTCAACCAGCACCCATCATCGCGGGGTAGCCGGCGGCCAATGGAAAAGAAAAGCCCCCAAAACCCAAAAGATTTTTAAACCCAATCTCCATTCTGCCTGGGTTGTCAATGATGGGATTAAAGAAAGATGGCATTTGTGTACGAAGTGCCTAAGAATGGTTAGGAAAGAACAGGCAGCCCGGAAGTCGGCTTCCTCCCTTCCCACTGAACTTCATCAACAATAAGCTTCTCATTTTCCAGGCGGGCTTTAAGAATTTTAAGACGCTTCTGTGTCTGCGGGTTTATAGTCCAGACGCCAGGCCAGGGGGTCATCGCCCTGATAAATCTTTCTATTTCAATTCCGTCAGCCTTTTTTGCCTTTTCCAGTGTTTTCCAGGGAATAAAGCCGTCTTCTTTTTTAATTAGCTTGGTGTAAGTCGCTTGCTTATCATCTTGTTTATTACTTTTTAAACCACGATCGGGGTAAAAAGAGTAAGATCTTTTAATGATTTCCGGTAAGATTTTGGCTGTTTGGTTAAAACTTTTTTCCAGCAAACTAGCGGTTGTTTCATCCGGATTGATAGGAATTTTGAATTGATGAATAATCGGTCCGTGATCCATTTTCTCATCCATTTTTATAATACTCACGCCGGTTTCTTTATCGCCATTTAAAATTGCGGCCTGAACCGGTGAAGCCCCGCGGTATTTTGGAAGCAGGGAAGGATGGATTACCAGAATACCTTGTGGGAACAGATCGATTAACCAGCTTGGGAGGATTTTTCCATAGGCCGCCAAAACACCGAGATCAAATTTGAAATTTGAAATTTGAAATTTGAAATTATCATCTACAATTTCCGGAGTCAAAACCGGAATATTGTGTTTGACCGCCCATTTCTTTACTGGAGTAGGAGTGAGAATTTGTTTTCTTCCCACCGGCCGATCGGGATTTGTTACCACACTGACAAGGTCTAACCTTGTCACCTGTAGTATTGAATCCAGGATAGGAATGACAAAATCGGGTGTGCCAAAAAAAACGACCTTTATCATATTATTATTGTCATCCTGAACCCAGTGAAGGATCTTCTAAGATTCTTCGTTTCACTCAGAATGACCTAGCTTCAAATGGTTACCTCAACTAATTCCTCCTCGTCCTTCTCGTTTTTTTCAATTTTATATATTTTCCCCCTTTGCTGGAAAATCCGGTCAACAAAAAGGACACCTTCCAGGTGGTCAAATTCGTGCTGGAATAATGATGCCTCTTTTGCCGTAAATTCCATTTCCTGCCAAACGCCTTTTAAATCCTGAAATTTGGTTTTAATTTGATAAGGCCGGTTCACAAAACCCCAATAGCCCGGGACTGACAAACACCCCTCCATAAATCTTTGGGCCTGGGATAAAATCTCATTTAAAGTTTCTTTGGAAACAAATGTCAATTGAGGATTGATAACCACCAGAATTTCCCCCTGGTTTTTTATTACAAGAACTCTTTTATCAACCCCGATTTGCGGAGCCGATAAACCAATCCCTTTGGGATTTTCCGATGCTTTTAAGGTTTCTTTCAGATCACGGACCAGCTGAATTGTTTTTTTGTCGATTTGTTCAACCGGTTTGGATTTTTGCCGGAGGATCGGATCAGGAACGGTAATTATCTTTTGAATCATAACTTATATTATACAGCCTAGGTTGCTAAAAGTGATATCCGCTTGCTCAAAAAGGTTTGTATGGTTGTTTGGAGGCATCCTCCGTTTTCATTTGGTTAATTTAATAACCGTTACTGTTTGGTCTTTTTGGTTGCCTTCGATGGTAACTTGATCACCGACTTTATATAATTTTTGATCGCAAGCTTTTAAGACTTCTTTAGTTCCGCACTGGCTTGTATTGCTGAAAACCAACCCGACTTTAACACTGGTTTTGTTTTTGTCCTGGTAAACAAAAGACCAGGCATCGTTAATGGTTTTTGTAAGTTTGCCCGAAAATTTAAAATTAATTTCCAAAGCAGCAGGGGTTAGTTGGTTGTTTGATTTTTGGAATAAAGAAGACCCCTGTTTGGTAAGACCCACATAAACAATTACCACCAGTAAAATAATCGCCCAGATAATCATCGAGGAGGTAGTCACGCTATTTACTGGTTTATCAGCCATTATTATAGTTTAGTTCGATTGTTTCTTTTGTGCAAGTATTTTCTGCAGTTTTTAAACTAGCTTCGCAAGGCGTCCCCTTGCGAAGCTAAATATCTAAAACGAGGCTGGAAATTAGAGAAAGATCATCAATTTGCTCAACGAAAGATTTGTATGAAAGTTTGGGATTTGTTTTTGAGAAAAATGGTAAAATAAATTCCGGATGAATCCATTCTGTTCGCCTTAAGCCTAAATACTCGGGCAGGGAAGATAGTTGTGCTTGCCAGCTTCGCAAGGCGTCCCCTTGCGAAGCTAATTTTGGATTTGGATTAGGATTACGGTGAATATAACGGGTAAGATGAAGTAGCTGTTCATCCGTTTCCACGAGTACCGCTTTGTAAACATCCTGGTATAAAGAACCAACGCGTTTATATTTTTTATTAAAATACAGCGTATATCTTGTTCCTAAAGAATTCATAAACCGATCAATGGCGTTACTGGATTTCTGATTAACAAGAAGATGAAAATGATTAGGCATGAGAGAGTGGGAGATAAGCTTAATTTCGTTAGTAAAATTATTCAACTTTAAAAGTTTAAGAGCTTGGTCTTTATCCCGCCAATCAGATTGAGGATCGGCGATTATTTTCATTAATGATTGTTCATCTTTGGGGAGTAGGTAGGTTTTGAGATAGGAGAGAAAAACAGCATAATCCTGTTCATCTTGAAAAATTATACGTTTTTCAACACCGCGATTATAGATATGGTAAAAACCATTTTCTGTATAAGTTTTGATGGAATTTTTCGAAGGCATATCTTTATTATTATCCGTGTGATTTATTATGTCAATTAGTAACTTATGTTCGCAAGGCGTCCCCTTGCGAAGCTAATTTGATTTACAGGCTCGAATAAAATATAATAATTCAATTATTCAAAAAAGATGATTTGGGTTGGTTGGATCGAATGGAGCGGGGAAGACGACTTTGCTAAAGATTCTTTTATGATTCGATTATGGAAAAGAGCAGGACGATTGAGGAATATGTGGGTGGTGAGGGATTTTTGGAAATGAAAAACTTAGACTATTGGTTTTGGCCAAAGCCTTGCTGGCCCAACCGGACATTTTACTTTCTGGTCATTTGTACAATAATTTTATGAAATTCTTCAGAAGAATATTATTTTTAAGCTTGATATTCCTGATTGTTATTCTGGTTGTCAATTACTTTTCTCCAGGTGCCAACCTATTCCATCCCCCAGGTGGAAAAAATATCCCCCCAGCTGCTAACCCCTTGCCGCTAGCCCCTTCTCAATCATATTCTTTTGCCGTTATTTCCGATATTCATTCGGATTATAAAAATCTGCAAAAAACTCTGGACCGAATACGATCTGATAAAATTAACTTTATCGTGATTATTGGAGACTTAACGACCTTGGGAAAACTTAAAGAACTTCAAACAATTAAAACTATTTTAGACAGCAATCAAATACCTTATTATATTATTCCCGGAAATCACGATCTTTGGTCAAATAAAAATAAAACTAATTATTTTCAAGAAACTTTTGGGGTTGATTATCAAAGTTTTCAGAAGGGACAAATCAAATTTATTCTGGTTAATAATGGTGATGGGTTAGTTGGTCTGGATCAAATACAAAAAACTTGGTTGGATCAACAATTATCTGATTGTCCAAAACTTTATTGTTTGGTTTTTATGCATGAACCGCTGAATAATCCAACTTCCAAACATGTGATGGGAGAGGATAGTCTGCTAGTTGCCAGCCAAGCTGGAACTTTGGTAAAGCAATTAGTCTCTGCCCAAGTAAAAGAACTTTTTGCCGGCCATATTCATTATTTATCAACTTATACATTGGATGGCTTAAAAACCACCACTGACGGGGCAATTAAAGATAATCCTATTTGGGTGGAATAAAAATATTTCAGTATTTCAGGCCTGGCCTGATGAGGCTAAATGACTATTTTTCTTTTGAAATAATATCAATCGCGTTTTGAACTTCGAAATAAGTTGGTCTTAATACCAACGCTTTTTTAAGAATTTCCAGAGCCTGATTTTTTTGACCAAGTTGATAATAAATTAATCCAAGATTGTAAACAATTTTAGCATCTGTCGGTGCCATTTGGTTCATAGTCTGCAAAACGGCGAGTGCTTGAGCAGCATATTTCGGATCAATGCGGGCCAAATTATAAAATACCCGGGCTCTGGTTCGGTAAAAATTCATATTTCGGGGTGAAATTTTTAAAGCGAAATCGGATTGAGCGATTGCTTCGTTAGTAAATTGGGGGACTAAATCATTTTGTTTTTCATTAACCGCTGCCACTGCCAAAGCGGAATCAATATAGGCCAATTCGTCTTTAAAAACCGGTTCACCTGAATTTAATTTAACCGCCTGCTGTAATTTTTGATAAGCGTCCGGATAAAGACCCTGTTTTTCTAAACGGTTACCGGCGGCGTATAATGTGTCAGCGTACCACATCTGACAAATTCCAAATTCCAAGCAACAGATTCCCAAAAGAATAATAAGAGAAATTACCGATTGTTCTATTGTTATATTGTTATATTGTTTCGTTGGCTTGGTCATTCCGAGCGAAGTCGAGGAACCTTCTTGGGACAAAATATAAATGAATGCTGGAAATAAAAAGAACAATAATGCCACCGCCACAACCGAGAAGCCGAAAAAGTTGGTAATGAGAATACTTAACCAGCCGGCAAAAAGAGAAGTCAGAAGTGGGAAGTGGGAAGTTAGATTTTGAAGTTGGAGTTTTGAAATTTGATTTTTTGAATTTGAAAATTGATTAAAAATTAAAAATTTTAAATTAAAAATTTTCTTGATATTCCAGACTACGACCCAACCAATCAATAGAATGTATGATCCGAAACCAAATGCACCTGTTGTTGCCAGGAAATTAAAGTATTCATTATGGGCTTTGTTGTATAAAAAATCCCATTCGGAAACATAATTATGCTCCACCGGCCGGAATTGATAATAAGAATAAGCAAAAGTTTCCACGCCCGAACCGAAAAGCGGATAAGCTTTAAAAATCTTAAAAGCGCCCCGCCAGACAACCTTTCTGATGTCACCGGATTCCGAACCCGGATCCTGAACACGATGCATGGGAATACTTACTTTATCTGACAAGTCAAAAATATAGGCTAAATCCTGGGCGGGATTTTTAAAAAGAAAACTTATTCCTGCGATTAGGGAAATCAGGGTAATCAGGGAAATTAGGGAAATCAGGGAAACGAGAACTATCTTTTTAAGCCGGCGGATTTTAGGAAGAGAAAGAAAAAAGAAAAAAACTAACAGGGAAAAACCGGCGGCGGGAATTCCGGAACGGGATTTGGTAAAGACCAAACATAAATAAAAAATAAAAAATAAAAAATAAAAAATAAGGTTTTGAATTTTTAATCTTAGGCCAAACGCCAGGCTGATTGGCGCGACGGCCGCCAGCCATGCTGCCAGCCAATTTGGCTGGCCTAAAGTGGAAAAGACCCGGTTTTGAACATCCTGAACCCAAAATTTGGCGTCAATGCCGAAATGTTCAAGTATTCCGTACAAACTAACCAGAAAACCAGAAAACAAGATAACCAGTAAACAGTTTTTTGTTTTCCGTTTATCAAGATTGGATACCAGGGCATAATATAATAGTATGTAGGAAGTAGTGGAAAGCAAGCCGCCATGGAAGCGGGAATAATAACCAAACAGGGAAGTATGTCTGTCAATTGAAAATAAAAAACTGAAAAACTGAAAGACAAAAAAAAGGATAATGGGGATATCAAAAGGCGTCCGTTGGAAAATTATTCGCTTGACAAGGTTAGACCTTGTCAACCAAGCGCCGACGATAATCACAGTGAGAGCATAGACCAGCATCATTTTGTTGTATTCGAAAAGTTCAAAGTTCCAGGGAGTCATAATCAGGGGAACCAGAAAGAAAAGAAGATAAAAGGAAAATTCAATAATCCGATTGAGAATTTTTTCAGAATTCATTTATAAAGTATAACATTATTTTATGGTAAGATTGAATTATGGTTGATATGTCTTTGGCAGAAATTGCCCGTTTTGGAGTTCCTCCAAAAGTTGAAACCGGTCCATTAAAGAATCAAGAAAATCCTCAACAAACCTACCTTAATATTCAAGATGCCCTATCGCGTCAGGGATTTAGATTTGGCGGAAATGAACCGGGAGATGCGGGTGAAAATGAAGTCTGGCTGGGATTTATTAGTTTAGGAGATGTCAGAGAAACACGTGCAATTTGGAATACTCTAGACGCAATTGAAGAAGACTCTATTCGTAAAGGTGTTCCCATTCCCGAAGGGTTATATGATACTTATGAAATTTGTGTTGATATTAATCCTCAAAAAATTCCCGGACTTATTGATATTTTAGGTGATCAGTTTGGTAATATTGCATATACGGGTAGAGTGATAAAACCTGATGGATTTCCTCGGGATAATTTTCCAAAAGTTGTTTTATATATCAAGGGAGCGGATATTAATGAAAGTTTGGATTTTGCTATTAATTTAGCTAAAGCAACAAAATACCAACTGGGTGGATCGGTTGCCCATCTGATTTGTGCAAAAGAAATTGAAAATGGATCGGGAGTTTTTCTTACCCAAGGGGATTTTACCGTCAAAGATTTTGCCAAGAAACAAGGCAAATTATTTGATTATTATGGTATTGATGGTGCTCTTTTTAAGGAAACAGATGAACGGTATCCGGCTTATTTAATTCGAAGGCAAAACCAAATTGGAATTGAAGAAGGATTATATAAATATGTTGGAATAGAACCTCTTTCTGAAAGATTAGTCGCTTTGCAGGAAGATGCGTTTCAGGGAATTCCCGATACCGGTTTTTGGGAATGGAAAAGGGGAATCCGGTCATTTGATGTTCAGATAGGAAAAGAAGATCGGGATTCTTATCTTGCGCCGCGCAATGAAGATTTACCGGCGCTATTGGAAAATTTAAACAAAAGAGCGGAGGAATTAATTAATGATTCACGATTCCCAAAAGATTATGATTATGCTGTAAGAACGGCCTCCTTGTTGTATACTTTGGCAATTTTAACCCACCCTCTGAATAACGGTAATGGTCAATCATGCACTAACCTGATTTCATCTTTGTTGTATGAAGGCGGTTATAGCAAACGATTTTTTCGAGCATTTTTGGATGGCCGAGAATTGCGGGCAAGGGCATTTAAGGATATTCAAACTACAGAAGCGCCAACAACAGAGTTTACCGACGAAACCAGACCGATTGCAGGGAGGAAAATAAAAGAACTGGCTGATAAAAGAAAGCAAGATTATTCACGCGATTTTATTGAGCGGGCAACTGGTAATCTATGGCCAAAATTATTAGAATATGTACAGACAGGAAATGCAGTTGATATTGGAGAAAGAATAGTAGGGATGGAGGGGGTCGATCGCGCAGTTCTTCGTTCACTTATGAGTCGTGTTTGGGAGATTGATTTATACTGTCAAAAAGTATTATCCGAAAATCCAACCGGTTCTAGAGTATTAAGTTTTCAGGAACAACAAAGAGCAGTTGAAAAAGCACAAGAATTATTGAGGAGTAATCACAATTCCTGAGATTTTAGAAGCGTTTTTAATAGTGGTGAAATTAATATTGAGTTGACCATCGCTGACGTTAGTAATAAAAGTTTTGTCAATTGCTTTGTATAATGCGCCTGCCTCTTTAAAAATATCAAAATTTATTAATACCATTTGATTTTCAATCGTAACATTGAATAACCGGCAGTTAATTTTATTACACATAAAATATATTTCGGCAAATTTTAACGTGACGGAATAATTACCGTTGGGAATATTAAAACGATAAGCTGACATATTGTATCTTTCGGTTTGATACAAAGCTTGATCGTTAGTATTGGCAATCGGGTTAGTTACCGAATATGTTTGGCCATCGGTATAACCCATATCAGCTTTCCAATTGCCATAAGCAGAACCACCAACGTTGACCATGATAGCGGTTAGCGGCGAGGGGCTAGGGGTTAAAGTGGGGGTTGGAGTGCCTCCAGAAACAATTTGAATTCCGGAAATTTTAGAAGCATTGGTGATTGTTTGAAAATTAATGTTTAGTTGGCCATCATTAACGGAAACAACAAAAGTTTTGTCAATTGCTTTGTATAATGCCCCTGTTTCTTTAAAGATATCAAAATTAGTTAGAACTCTTTGATTTTCAATGTCAACATTAAATACCCGGCAATTAATTTTATTACACATAAAATATATTTCGGCAAATTTTAGTGTGATTACATAATTTCCATTTGGAACATTAAACCGGTATTCGTCCATGTTATATCTTTCGGTTTGATACAAAGCTTGATTATCAGTATTCGAGATTGGATTGGTGACCGAATAGGTTTGACCTTTGGTATAGCCGGTATCGCCGGATCCTCCAGCATTAATAAGAATTGTTTCACCCGGAACAGAAGTTGGGGTTGGGGTTGGCGTTGGTATTGAATGTTCGGCAATCATTACTTGAATTGAAGTACTGTTTGTCCGGCTGGAAGAATCAAGGGCCTGTACTGAAATTGTATGAACCCCGGAAGCAAGAGTATCAAAATTTTGAGTAATTTCCCAAACATTATTCCCCAGAGAATTCATCGGGGCGTAAGACGTATCGTCAATTTTATAAACAACCGAAACGATATTTGCGCTATCATAAATTTTAGTTCTGATTTTTTGACTGCCCGCAATCTCTTTATTCCCTCCGTCGGAATAGAATCTTTGGGGAGAAGTAATCACGATGGCCGGCCAATTACCAAGAGCAATTTCGTTGCTCGAGACAATCCCGTTATCGATTGTGATAATCTCATAAGTTCCCTTATCGCTTAAGGCCGGACCGCCGATTTCGACCGCGTGGCTGACGTAATCTTCAAGTAGGAAAGGTTGATGATAATGACCGCTTAAATAAGCCGGGACTTGATAATCCCGTAAAATATTTTGAAGAATGGTCGCCTCGCCGGGAGACATCTGATAGAAATTCGGATCAGCCGTGGATCCCTGGGGAATCCTGATTAAATAATGCGAAAAAACAATTCCTTTGTTGCTGGTAGAGACCAGTAATCCTCTGATCCAGGATTCATTTAACATTCCCGTTGAAAATCCTACAAATCGGTTTTGGCCAATATCAAACCAGGAATTGAAAGGTCCGAAATAATAAAGATAGTTTTCCGCGCTGTTATCGTGATTTCCGGCAATTGTTTTTATCGGAATTACTGATTGATTAATTATTGATCGAGCTAAATAGCCCGAAGCGGGATCAAGAATTGAAACAATATCACCAGTATGAATAATAACCGCCGGTTTAACAACATTATTCAAATCAGCCAGTCCTTGTTGAAATCTTTGGGTATAAAGGGTTTTGTCTGCCGGTTCATAGGACGTGGATGTGCCAACATGAGTATCTGTTATTTGGCCAATGGTAAGGATATTATTATCCATTTGATACAAATTTACGGTGATTGCCGATTCGGAAGTTTGATTATTGCTGTCAACCACAACCACTTTTAAGATATGTTTTCCAACGGCATAATTGTCAGTGTTCCAGTTATACGAATAAGGCGAAGAAGCAACATTGGCAAAAGGATTGTCGTCAAGTAAATAATTTACTTGTTGAATTCCCCGGTCATCTCCGGCATCAACCCGAAGATTAACGTTACCGGTTAAAAAAGCATCATTTGTGGGATTGATGATATTAATAGAGGGGTAATAGTCATTGTCGGTTGAAGTCGAATAATCAATTTCCAAAATGGGTCTTCTTGCCAAATTGGTATTATTGTTCGATCCGATACTGTAAGCGACGCTCCCCGGCGATTCGGAAAGTAAAATAATTCCTTTATTGGTTTGTGGATAACGGACCCATTCACGGACAAGGGGAGTAATATCCATTTCATAAAAAATGTTTGAGGTCGTAAATTGTACAGTAGCAGCTGAAAATCCGTATCGATCAGTAAAAATGCTGTTTGCTCCAACCCAAGACCAATCAGTTGAAGTATTGGCTTTATGCCAAGTTGTCTGCATTTCGTCCCAGTCGCGCATCACTTTATAAACTCGTACGGTAATGGGATTAGCGTTTGTTCGGCTGAGTACGTATAGTTTTAATTTGGCGTTTTGAACAAGCGCGGTATTCGGTAGGGAAGACAGATCGAATTTAATAATCGGTTCTTGAATTTCCGGACGGAGACGGATATTGGCATTGTTGCCGGTATTGGTATCGGGATTCCAGCGGTCAAGCGTTGCGCAAGCATTGGCATTATAACCTGAAGTTCCTTGTTGAAAGGTCGCGGTATCAGCCGAGACATTTGTCTTAGCTAAAAGAAAGAAAGCGATAGTCCAAAAAACAACCCGACAGAATTTGTTCATAAAGACTTTTAATATTATAAGACATCTTTGTCTAATTGTCAAGTGATGTTTGATAATTCTTTAGTACTAAGTTAAACTAGAATTGATGAAAAAAATATTTTTTATTTGCTTATTCGTTTTGGTCTTTTTTTCAATTCGAAACTCTGTAGATGCGGCAACTTCTTTCAAAAAAGGCGCTGCACAGGATTATCGATACCCGATGACTTATTGCAATACCATCGATATCAATAATCTGTGCGTAATAAATTATATGAATAAAGTAGAATCGCTTGGGGTTGGTTGGTTATATCTTTGGGGGTTAATCGAAAAACCAGCATGGTTTGACAGCTCGATAGAATTTGTTCCAATGATTTTTGCCCATGGAACAAATGCCGATAGCAGTTATTCTCAAGGAATGCTTGATTGGTATACAAGTTGGGCAAGGAGAAATTCCGGTTCACACTGGTTAATCTGGAATGAGCCGGATTTGTATGTAAACGCCAACCCCGATCCTCATTCAGAAATTCCGCCTTTAGTAGCAGCCCGAATATATAAGCCTCTTTATGATGCGATTAAGCTTGGAGATTCCACCGCGAAGATTATAGTCGGGGGATTATATGATATTAATTTTTCGGCAAATAGCTGGATCAATGTTTTTCGAAACGAATATAAAAGAATAAACGGGATATTTCCGCCGCTTGATGGGTGGGCATTTCATTATTACAAAGATTATTCATCCGGTAGTTTTAGAAACACTCTTACCGGAGTACGGGACTGGTATACGAATAATGGTTATGTTGGAAAGGAATTTTGGTTAACAGAATTTGGCAATTTAAGTTCCAATGAAATTGGTTTACAAATATTAAAAGATCAGCAGGAATGGTTGGAAAATGAATCATGGATTACAAGATATGCATTTTTTTATACTGGTGTTGAAGGTGGCCAGAAAGGAAGTTTGTTAACAGGAAGTTTAAGCAATTTAGGATCGGCACAGCTAAGTACTTTGGGGATTGAATATGCCAAGCATCCAATAAATTCCGTAATTCCAACAGGAACTCCTTCAGTAACCCCGTCGGTAATTCCATCAATAACGTCTTGTTTACACAGAAATTTGGGTAATGTTGATTGCAGTCAAGATGGAGTAATAAACGCTACGGATTTGAATTTAATGCTCGCTTCGTGGGGTATTATTTCAACAACTCAATCAAGTAATGAAGGTGCAGACTTAAATAACAATGGTCAAGTCGATGTGGCAGATCTTAATATTCTGTTAAACAATTGGGATTCTCCTTGACAAATATTTTCGGGGATGTTAATTTTAATATATATAAATGAATAAGAATTTTCGTTCTATTCTGGTGGGAATTTTTTTTGCCATTGGTTTTCTTTTTTTGGTAACCCCGCTTTTTGCCCAGCAGGCAAAAACGGTAACCGTTTCTTTATCTCCTGCAACTGGTCAACTTACCACTGTTACCACTGATATTAATATAGTTGCCAATTTTTCTGAAGCAGTGACGGTTCCGGCTAATAATATTAATATTTGTTACAGTTTTAACCCGAGTCTTTTTGAGATAACTCAAATTTTTGGTACTGAAATTGGTGGTACCATAAATAGTGGTCAAGGATGGGTTTGCTGGTGGAATATTGTTTCCAAGTCATTTCCTGCCGGTAATTCTACCATCGGTTATATTAAGTTAACATCAAAATTGGCCACGACAACCAGTGCGACGGTGAGTATTGATTCATCAACTACTTTTGGAATAAGCGGTTGGACAATTATCCAGACTGGAGGAACCTATTCGGTGTCTAATCTAAGAAAGGCGGCGAATGGCGGAATTTATATGCTCACCGGCGGGGTTCCAAGTGATTATATTGCTGGGGGATCGGTTGTTCTTGATTGGCGTGATTTTGAACCGGTAGAGGGGCAATACCGGTGGGAATTATTAACTAATCCGGATTTTCTATTTGCTTCTTGGGAAGCTTATTCTGGTTGTGGTGCTAATTGCTCGGTGACACCAACCTATGGTCCAGCCAAAATTCTACAAACTGTCCGCAGTATGGGGAAAACAGTCAGGTTTAAATTGCGGGTGACTGAAGGCGCCCTACCTCTTTGGATTTACGGAGGCGAAGGGGCAAAAGAAGGGAAAGTAAATGCTTCATACGGAGGATTATGTCAATACACAGATTCACCCAATCCCCATTGCAACCCTCAAAATGATATTGCCCTTGCTATTGAATACAATGAGGGTAGCATCGAACCGGTTTGGTGGAATCCGGTTTTTCTGGAAAAATATCGACGGGTTCTTTTAGCATTAGGGCAAAAAATAGAGAGTGATCCGGAATTATCCAATACAGTTGAATTTGTTGAAGCGTCGGTTGGCAGTTACGGCGAGATGATTTTATACGGGAAAGGTGATACTTTTTCGAATGACACTCCCCTTCAGCGGTTTTATCGAAGTGCGGGTTATACCAATAAACTTTATGGCGATACGGTTCAAACGGTTTTAGGTTATTACCAGGAAGCTTTCAAAGTATTGCCGATTGCTCTTTCTCTCGGAAATGGTTTGTATTCCGGACAATATAATGATGGAAGCGGAGTGGATCATGTTGAAGACTATGTTGTCCCTAAGGTAATGGATCGGTGGGGAAGTAAATTATATTTAAAGTTTGCGGGTTTTGGATCGGGAGGAAACCGGCGGACGCATACTTTTGGAACATATTGTCCAAATATTACAAGGTGTATTTATGAAAGTTTTGGGGGAATAAGGGGTTGGCAGGGTTGGTCGTGGGATAATAAGCCTAATCAACTGGAGTCGATATTCCGCTGGGCAGTTCAGGATAGGGCATATATTATTATGATGTGGCAGGGAGATTTGAAAGCAATTCTTTCCAATACTGCTACTGCAACTTTGGAAAAAGCATTTATTGATATTGGTCCGGAGTTACACGCGTTGGGGTATATCGAACCGGCTTCGCCACCGGCAAATTGCCTTAGGGGAGAGCTTGGTAATTTAAATTGTGGTAGTGACGGCATAATTGATGCGACCGATTTGAATATTTTACTTACTTCTTGGGGTGCGGTGGCAACGCCGGCAGCCGGAAGGCATACTGCGGATATCGCTCCGGTTACATTGGATCAGACAGTAGACATCCTTGATTTAAATAAGCTGTTAATTAACTGGGGAGCGGGAAAGTAAATTATTACTCTTGACTCCTTCATGGTTAATAGGCTCAAGACCAATAAGGCTTGATAGAAGATTGATTTTATGTTTAACTTTAAACATCCGTCGATGTTTTATTTTAAAAGACATTATAAAATATTATTGCTTCTTATCTTTTCGTTAGTGACGCTCTTTATTTCCCTTTCTGTTCTGGGGCAAAAAGTAATTTTCAAAAAAAAGGCAGCGGAAAGTGGAACCGTTACTTTGACAATCGACGTCAATGGTAACCAAGGAATCATAAAGCCAATTTGGAGAACCGCAGCAACCTGGAAAACTTGGGTTTGGCGTGATACGGGAATGGTCAAGAATAATCCGCCAATAAACTGGTTTAAAGATTATTTTCCGTTTTACGATGCTCTTAGATCAGGTGCTCCGATCGGTGGGAATCTTGGGAAGACGGATGATCCGGCCTTCCCGGATCCGGATTGCGACGGTGTTAAAATTCCTTGTAAAGTACCGGAGATTCTTAAAGAGGATGGAACGCTAGACTATTCATATCTCGACGATGTCATAAATAATATGAAAAAAGCGGGGGTTTCTCCTGTTCTTGATTTGGCGCAATCACCAAAAGCCTTGCGGGCAAATGACAATAAGTGTTTAGACTTTGCGATGTATTCTTCTCCCATAAAGCAAACTAAAATTGCCGAATGGCAAAATTATTTAAACAATATTCTGAATCATTATAAAAACTATTCTGGCTGGGGAAATTATATTAATTCTTGGGGATTTTCTTCTTTTAATGAACCGGATTCCGGTAGTACTACGAATCTAACTTCTTGTTCCTTTTCCGGTACGGAGGAAGAATATGTCAGAGACGTACTGGTTCCGACGCTAAATGTTTTAAAAAACCAGAATCTTTTGGGTAATTTTCACCTAGGTTCAATGATAGGGGTAACTAAACCCGGTCGGCCTGGAGCAACGCCGCAGAATGACAATGATGGCGTTAGCAGTTCTGAATGGATTAAATATTTGGTTAGTCAATTAAAAAGTAACGGATTTCAAAAAAATGATTTTAAAAGTTTTGGTTTGAATATGTACGGGGTTTATCCGAATGGGCAAAGTTTATTTTGGATAAACGACAGTCTGGGTTTGCTTAAAAATTATCTTTCGGCAAATGATTTTTTAATGCCGATTCGCGCAGACGAATTAGGAATAATTTATAACGGTGATGCTAACACACCTCTTTATCGTACCGGTTTTTCCGCCTCGTGGTTTGCTTCAGTCTTTAAAATTTATTTGGATAAAGATTTAGGAGGAAATGGTGTCGACCAAATAAGTTCCTGGTGGTATTCATTAATAGATAATAAAGGTTTTAATTCTGTTTCAACTTGGAAAAGAAATTTGCCTTACTATACATTTTTAATGTTTCATCAGTTGTCAAACAACCAAAGACTTAATGTCAACGGCGGAATTTTTGACAGAAACTCCGGACAAATAATTGACGCGGTGGCCGCTAAAGATTCGGGAGGAATCGTTAAGGTGATCGTTTTTAATCATAATGATTTACTTTCTGGGGTTCCCAGTACTTATTCTGATCCCGAGGCTCCAATCATTGACAAATCGGATAAGGCCGTTGTCGTTGCCTTTAATAATTTAGAACCGGGGGATTATCAATTTGTTAATTATCAGGCAACATTAGCTAATATAGCTTCTTCTCCGGGTAATTTGTCGGCAATAGATTCCAAAAAAATTACGGTTCCTCAATCGGGAACTTATCAAATATCGCTTAATATGCCCCACCACACGGTTTCAATGTTAACTTTGCAAAAAAGTTTTGATAGTATCATAAGTGTTAGTTCTCAAAATAGCGATGCTTATTTTACTTGGACCACAGTGGTGCCGACAACTTCGTATATTGCCTACAGTGACCTGCCAACAGGTTTTACCGATCCCAATCCGGCCAATTGGGGTAAATGGCGGTATAACATTGACAATGCCAATGCGGCGGCGATGAAAACCAACCATTCGCAGATTCGAATCGGGGGTTTAATTCCGGGAACGACTTATTATTATCGAGTCGCCGGTCGTGATAGTCCGAAGAATGGCATACTTTATATGCAAATGGACGTTAAATCATTTGTGGCTGGGGGAACAACACCCGGTACAACTCTTACCCTATCTTGTTCCTTTAAATTATCAGGTGTTAGTGTGAGCAACGTTACTAAAGCCTTTGAAATTGATTTTCATTCGGCAACCGCTGATAAAATTTATCCTTTTACCGTCACCAGTGGAAACAGTGGAGTATTCTCTGTCTCTTCTTTGGCTCTTACGGGATTGACACCCGGGTCGTATACTGTTTATATTAGAGATATTAGCTTGGGAAGTTATCGGGGTAATCATTTGCGGAAAAATTTGGGAAGCATAACTTTAGCAGGGGAATCTAATACTGCTCCGTTATTTTGGGGGACTGACCCAAGTTATTTCCTAAAACCGGGAGACGTTGTTCGGGATGGAACAGAAAATAATGTCGTTAATATCACGGACATTGCGGCAGAATTAAGTGTATATACAGCCTTATCGGTTTCTGTTAATGACAATAACCGGGTTTTTGACATAAATAGTGACGGGAGAATTTCAGTTGAAGACGTATTTCTCGTTTTGGGAACCTATACTAGTTTAAGTATATCGGGAGACTAAAAAGGATGATTAAGAAAAAGAAATTTTTAATAATTGGTTTTGTTGTTTTTTCAGTAATAGTCGTATTTTTAACCGTTGATTTGGTCGGTCAATTTAATGATATTAGAAAACGGGCGGTGGTTCCGGGCGGGGTAGCAACCGTCTCACTTTCAACTTCCGAAACGTCTTATTCTATAAATGATATTGTTCCGGTTGAATTAAAATTCAACACCGCTGGTCAAAATATTTCCTCTATGGCTTTTCGTCTGACCTATTCATTTTCGGGCAACCCAGCTGAATTGACGATTGTTGATCAGCAGGGAAATTCCGATTCAACCCCATTTGTTTTAAATCCAAATTTTTCCGGACAATGGAACATTCCGGTTAATACTTCTTATGCTTCCGGAAATCAAATTAATCTTGATGTTTCCGCTGTTTATCCGGTGGCCGGTCAAGGATTCAGCAGCCAATCCGATGTTCTTTTGGGGACATTTTATTTGAAAGTCAACCGCGTTCCCGCTGGCGGTAATATTACTCTGACTTTTAACCAAAACGAAAGTAAAATTTTAACCAAAACCGATCCGCACGATATTTTAAATTCAACCGCAGCAAAAACTTTGACAATCACTAATACTTTTTCATTTAAAGTTAAGCTTCAGGGAATTACCACACCCGGGGAATTAAAGGCTTTTAATATTTGGTTTAAAAAAGGAACAAATGTTTATTCCTTTGACACGGGAGTTTTAACCAGCGGTGTCGGTGGTGTCTTTTCAAATGATTCTTTGCCTCTTGATATCCAAAGTTTAGCATCAGACAGTTATACTGTATTAATAAAAGACAAAACGGTTGTCGGAACAAATAGTCGCTCTAATCATTTAAGGAAAAACATGGGTTCAGTGATCATTCCCAGTGGGGGAAATGCTTTTGATTTTTCCGGCGACAGCACAAAGGTTTTAAAATCGGGCGATACGAATGACAATAATCATATTACCGTAGATGATATCGTTCAAATTCTGGAAAGCTATATGGCTCTTCCGGTTTCGGTAAACGATACCAATCGGGCGAGAGATATTAATAGTGATGGATATATTAGTATCGAAGATGTTGCCCTCGCTTTATCTAATTGTTCGAGTCTCGATGTAACCGGTGATGAATAAAATGAAAAAAATAATAGTATTTCTAGCCTTTCTTTTTACTTTTTTTGGTTCATCCTTTCTGTTTTTGGGAAGGGTGAGTGCCGTTGGACAACTGATGCTTGATCCTGCCACGGCGACGAAAAACGTTGGCGACCTTTTTTCAATAAAAATAAAATTCCAGACCGGGGGGCAAGTAATTTCTGGAATCTCCGCAAGGATTACTTATCCATACATCGGCAGTATCCGGAGGTTAAGATAGTGAATTCCTCGGGTAACCCGGTCACTAATAATCCGGTTGTCCGCAATCAAAACCTTGATTCCAATTGGAGTTTTCCGGTTAATTCTGTTACCGCCGCTGGGGGAATTGTTACTTTAGATTTGTCAGCGATTTATGTCAGCACTACTGGTTATACTAATAATTCTTTCGAGGAATTGGGAACCATTTATTTAAAAATTAATTCAGTTCCAACCCAAAATCCCAAAATTCTTCAATTTGATCTTTCGCAAACAAAAATGCTTCTAAAATCAAATTCGAGTAATATCCTTTCTTCACCAACTAATGGTTCTTATACTATTAACGGTGGTGGTGGAACTGCGGTACCGATAGCAACCCAGCCCCCGATGGATTCTTGCCCGAGGGGAAGTTTAGGCAATCTAAATTGTGATACCGGCGGGATAATTGATGCGACCGATTTGAATATTTTACTTACTTCTTGGGGTGCGGCAACAACTCCAACCTCTGGAAGACATACCGCGAATATTGCTCCGGGTACATTAGACCAGGATAGTGGATATTCTTGATTTAAACAAGTTGTTAATCAACCGGGGAGCGGGAAATTAAATTATTACTCTTGACACTTTGGGGAAAGTAAACTAAATTTAAAGATGAATATGTTAACCGAAAATCTACCTAAAGGGAAATTAATTAATTTATCAGTTCTTTTATTTTTGGCTTTAGTCCTTCCTGCTGCGGTATTATTGGTTCAGCAAGTACAAATTATTAATAAAAATGCCACCGTAAATCCGATAAAAGCGGTGCTTAGTCCGGCAACGATTACGAAAAACAAAGGCGATTCTTTTACTTTAACGGTTAACCTTACCAATATTTCCACTTCGGATAAAGGATTGCGGGTGGCGACGACAAAACTGCAATTTGACCCAAATGTTTTAGAAGTTCAAGGGACAAAAACCGGAACTGCTTATTGCGGGCCTAAAAATTTTACTGCGACTCCTTGCGATGCAACAAACTTTTCTCAGGAAGCTTGCGCCAGAGTTTATGATAGTGACGCGAGAGTCGAACTTTCTTGCTTCCGAAGGTCAGCTGATGGGATTTTGACACTTACCGCTAGTCAATCAAAAGCTTTAGCTTCAGTCACTTTTGTCGTTAAAAACACAGCGACAGTTGGAGCAACGACGACCGTTACCATAACCGATTTAATTGCGCCCGATGCCGTTGATTCAACTGATTTATCGGATGGAAAAGAAAATACCGTAATCACAATCGGTACCGGAGGGACAGGTACTCCTACACTTACCCCTACACCAACTGGCCCATCGGTTGATCTTAAATTCATGTTTAGAGACGTAACTGTCCGTCCCGCATCGTGTTATCGCGGCACAACCTTGAATTTTAAAGTAAAAATGGTAAAAGACGGTGTTGCTCAAACTTTTAATCCGGTTGCCCTTGCTCCGACCGACGCAAATATTACGGCTGATGGAATTTGGACATTGCGCGTTTACGGTTTTAATAAAGCCGCGGGCAATTATAATATTTATATTAAGGGACCGAAGCAACTCCAGAAAAAATTCCCGAATAAGGCATTGACAGCCGCCGAGAGCCAAACCGTTGATTTAACGCCAATGGGAGCGAAATATTACCTTGAAGGCGGCGATTTACCGATTGGAGACAACGGCGCCCAGGATGGGGTGGTTAATTCCATTGACGCCAACTCTTTAGTAAACTGTTTTGCCGATCCGGAAAGCGCGGCCTGTGTGGCTAAAGCCGATTTGAATTTTGATTGCATTATTACCTCCGGAGATGTTAATCTTATGAATAATACGATTTTTACCCGCTGGGAGGACGATGAACAACCGTAATCATGATTTTGGATTTTCGTATTTTCTAACAGTTTGCCTGCTGGCTTTGATTGTTATGGCGGAAACACTGGTGATTATTAGTCAACAGATAAATCTGCCAATTGTTGGTAATAATCAAGTCGGTCAGGGGACAGTAACGCCGACTCCGCTGCCAATTCGATCAGCGGATAGTTTAGGGACTTTATCATTTGTTTTGGTAAATCAAAATCAAGTGAAATTGGTTTTTAATTCTCCCAAAATTCCCGTCGGCGGAGTGGATGCGGTTCTGCTTTTTGATCCGAAAGCGGTAAAAATCAGCAAAATTACGCCGGATAAAAATGTTTTTACCCAGTTTGCGGTTAATGACAAACAAGCTTTAGCCGGCCGGATTAAAATTACCGCTTATTATCCCCAAAGACAATTAACCGGAACGCAGACGGTGGCGGTTTTGGATTTGCAGTTTTTACAAAAAATTTCCACTTCCTTAAGGTTGGAATTTAAAGGTGAACAGCAGACAATTGATTCTAATCTTGTTTCCCAAATTGATCAGCGGGATATTTTAGGTAAAGTAATACCTTTGATTTTAAATCAAGCCCAATGAAGAAACTTCTGCCGACTATTTTTGTTTTACTGGTTTTCAGTTCTGTTCGGCCGGTTTTGGCCGCCAGTCCGCATTTATCTTTATCGCCGGCCTCCGGCAGTTTCAGCGGCACTTTTAATTTGGATGTCAAAATTGATTCCGGCGGCCAAAATGCCGGCGGGGCGGATGTTTATTTGAGTTTTCCCAAAGACAAATTGCGGATTGATAGTTTTACCAAAGCTACCGGTGACGATAAAGCCTTTACTCAAATTTATTCTTTGATAAAAAATGACGAAGGCCGATTGCGGGTTTTTGGTTATTTTGCCTCTACCGAAGCCGGACAATCTTTTTCCGGCAGCAGCGGTTTGATCGGAACGATTAATTTTACGGTGCTGGCGGGCGGGACAGCCGATATTAGTTTTCTTTGCACGGCCGGACAGACTAACGACAGCAATGTTACCGCGAAAGCTGATTCAAGCGATATTATTGTTTGCTCGGCCAATGTTAACGGTTCTTATACCGTTTCTACCTCCGGCGGCAGCAGTACCACGCCAACGTCAACCCCTTCGACTTCGCTCAGGGCAAGCCCAACCCCAACTCCGCCGGTTACGGGAGCAGAGGACTATACTTATAGTTTGATTGGATTTGGATTAATAACTCTCTTGACAGGATCTATTTTGAGTATTAGGATGACAAAGGAAAGATCATGAACGCGAAAAAAGTTTTATTAGTTTTAGGAATTGCCATTATGCTTATTGGGATTCCGGCGGGAATTCTTTTGTATAGTTCGCCAACGGGTTTTAATTTGGGAGCCAAAGATACCAACAAACCGGAAAATGTTTCGGCCACCGTTTTGTCTCCCCAAAGCGTTTCGATTACTTGGATCACCGGTAAAGCCGTTCAGGGCGGGGTTGGTTATGGTTTATCCGCCGATTCAATGACGCTTTTCACCGCCGAGTCCGGATCGACAGTTAACCATGCGGTGACTTTGGAAGGACTGGCACCGGGAAAAAATTATTATTATGTCGTCAAAATTAATAATCAATCTTACGATAATGGTGGAAATCCTTATACTTTTATGACCTCGGTTGGTTTAACGGTTACCCCAACATTAACGCCCACGCCTGCGTCTTTGGTACCCGGGGAGTCGGGATTTCCGTCGGCTTTTGGTACTAACGATCCTGCTTATGATTTAAATAAAGACGGGATTGTTAATACTTTAGACCTCGAACTCTTCCGCAAGGGGAATAAATAATCTAGAAAGGTACTTGACTTGAGTTAATGAATATTCTATATTGTTACTCCGGGTCAATTAATTTCGGAACACCTTTTAGGAAGAATTTATTGATCCAATCCAAATTAGCTGATTATCTGCTATTTTACTATTGCACCGGAGTTCACAAAAGCTTGGGAAACATTACCCCCATGGCTTACCTCACTTATACTTTCTCTTGACAGACCTGATTTTTTAGTCTAATCTTAATTTAAATGCAACCTGCCAAGTATTCTTGCCCACGATTGGTATCGTCTTTCGTCTTTATTATTTCTTTTTTTCTTTTCGGCGCCATTTTTACGAAATCGGTAGCCGCTCTTTCTTGCACCTGGGACGTTACCCCTTCTCAGGTGCTAAGGGACCAAACAGCTAAAATTTCCGTGGAGGTTGATCCCAATTCCGCCATCGGCTGCAATAGGTCTTACTATCTTAGAGCTCAAGCTGTAGATAGATCCGCCGATGAGAACACCGTGGCACAGTATACAACAACTTGTGAATCGTCGCATAATGATCAGATATCGGGTTTTAAAGTTTCTGGAGATTTTACACCAACCAGGGAAACAACCTATAATTTTTTCCTTAATGAAAGGAACTCGGGGGGTTCAAAGGTTTGTACTTCAGATTCGCAGCTTAAAGTTGTTTCCAACATTGTCTGGTCTCCTGATCCATTGCCCAACGTTCCCAATGGCACCACCCAACTTTTTTCGGTGACGATATACAATGCCGTACCGTATCAATTCTATTCGTTGACTTACCAAAAGCCGGACGGAACGGAAGGTAACATTGCTTTAGCCAAGACGGGCACGACTATACTTTCTTTCAGTGATAATCAGTATAATGCCGATATGGTTTGCACCCATACCATCAATGTCAAGGATAAAGATGGGATTGTTCTTTCTTCAAGAAGTTTTCTCTCAACACCCTGTAAGACTATCTTTAATGCTGACACTATCCTGCCGTGTGCCGAATATAATTCTAATGGTGTTATCAGTAGTACGATATCCTACCGGTCGATTATTTCGGTTATCCCCCCGGGCGAGGTATTAGCCGGAGATCCGGCCTATTATAAGAGCTGTGACCCCAATCTTCAGGCGGGTTGGTGTTCGACGAAGGTTAAACAGGAATCCCCGGATCAAAGCAAATACATTTTCTGCACTAAATGGTTCTCGTCATCGTGTTCCGAGATTCCCAATCTATATAAAGAAAACTTTGCTCTCTATATCAATAATATAAGACAAAGTAATGTTTGTGTGGGAGGATCGGATGGTCACCATGGTCCCCACGATCCGTTTTTAACTCACTTTAGTATCGATCCAACGACTTGTAAAAACTACGGGAGCCAATTCCTTTGCCAGTTATATGCAACGGCGTTAGGGGTAGGCGGTGCCTACCGTTTTGGGGCCGCGACAGGAGGGACGATTACCAAGGTGGCGGGGTTTAGTGACCCGCACCTTGACTGTGAGGCGATTGGTGAGGAGTGGAATATTGATCAATGGGTTGGTTTTCAACCATCCGAATCGGGACAATTAGAATCAGTCGATGTTTGGGCGGAAAATCCCGGGGGAGACACCTGGATGAATATGAGAATAACAGAGGATGATGGCTCTACTGGTTCGCTCTTACCGGCCATAAGAGGGGCAAACGGTGAGGTGGCGGAGGCGGGAGGATTTATCACCTCGGCTGGTCCTTTTTCGAACTGGGTAAATTTTTCGTTTCTCGGAAGTCAACCGGTTTTGGATTCTCACAAGAAATACCGGATTTATCTCAAATACGATAAAGGACAGCTTATCTCACTCCCACTTTGTTGGCGCAACCATTACTACCACAATATTTATGGAAATATGGTTAATGATAGATTTTACCAAGTCTGGATAAGGAAAAATGCTGGTAAAGACGCCGGCGGTTTTGGCGATGGCTTCGTCAATCCGGGTTATCCTTTTTGCCCAGGGCCGGCTTTTAAATGTTGGGTTTGGTGGAAACCG
>Ga0066637_10000261_pt1 | contig 31754 bp, 37 predicted proteins | sample CryGeyCG2014_020_FD_62737 | JGI IMG/M metagenome (GOLD analysis project Ga0066637, IMG submission 62737) | Groundwater microbial communities from aquifer - Crystal Geyser CG08_land_8/20/14_0.20 | ecosystem: Environmental > Aquatic > Deep subsurface > Groundwater | place: USA: Utah: Grand County...
TTAACCCTAATTAACCCTAATTACGATGACGATAAAAAGCCTAAGATTAAAAAATTTTAGAAATCATAAAAATGCCCATTTTACCTTTAGCGAAGGGGCAAATTTAATTCTAGGTCCCAATGGCTCGGGAAAATCTAATATCTTAGAAGTTTTGTATTTTCTAGCAGTAGGAAATTTCATAAAAGCTGGGGTTGATAAAGATGTTATTTCTTATAATGAAGACTTTTGCAGAACGGATGCGGTTATTGTCGAAAATGAAGATAGTGCTATGTTGTCGGGGTCGGTAGTATGGATAAACAAAACTGATAAAACAGTAAAAAGTTATGAGGTTAATAAAATAAAGAGGCTGAAAAATAAGTTTTTGGGTAATTTTTACGCCGTCTTGTTCACCCCTGAAAGCCTTGAACTGGTTACCGATTCCCCGTCTTTAAGGAGGGAATATGTGGATTTTGTGCTTTCGCAGGTAGATTTTAAGTACAGAACATACAAACCCTTATATGAAAAAGTTATAAGAAACAGAAATAAGGTTTTGGAGAAAATAAGGAACAGGGAAGCATCTCAAACACAGCTTGATTATTGGGACATTAAAGCTTTGGAGTATGGAAAATTCATCCAAGAAAAAAGGGACGAATTTTTTAATTTTATAAATAGCAATATTGCAGAAAGCGCGGGTACTTTGGGGCTAAAAACTCTTAACATATCTTACTTAAGAAGCTCTATCTCAAAAGACCGTTTGGAGGAGTATAAGCTGAAGGATATAAAAGCCGGTTTAACTCTAACCGGTCCTCATAGGGATGATTTTGAATTCTTGCTTTCAAAGCGGAATCTAAAATATTTTGGTTCGCGAGGGGAGCATAGAACAACTTCTTTATCCCTTAAAATGTGCGAGCTTAAATTTATTAAGAACAAAACGGGTATCCGACCCGCGCTTTTATTAGACGATATCTTCAGCGAACTTGACGGAAATCACAGAAAAACCGTTATAGAACTCTGCAAAACCCAGCAAACTGTAATTACCTCAGCGGATAAGAACTTGGTTCCAGAACCCTTGATAAAAAACGCTAGAACCTTTTTTCTTTAGTTCTAAAATACCTTCCAAAGATTAACCCCGTTGCGGGAAATTTGCGGAAATCTTGCGGGAAATGTATAATAATAGTAAATCCCTATTTTGAAATTATAAATTGATTAAAAAATTAAGAATTAAAAATTTATGTATCTGCCGAATTACACCGTAACGAACAGTATATTAACTTATATAGGCAAAATTGAGGCGGCTAAAGCTCTCATTGAAAACTCGCCTTTAATTCCTTCGTGGGAAAAGGATTTCGTAAAGGATGCCCAAATACGAACGGTTCATTACTCCACCCATTTAGAGGGTAATCTTTTGGAGTTTCCGGAGGTTAAAAAAATAATTGAGGGTTATGAGGACGAAGTAATAGCTTTTGATAGGGATGTATATGAAGTCCTTAACTACAGGGAAATTGTAAAGTTTATAGAAAAACTGTTTGAGAAGGCAAAATCCTCGGAAAACAAAAAATATTCTTCGGATATGTTGGATTTAGAGCTAATCTTAAAAATTCATAGGATACTTTCTAGAAAAATTTTAAAGGAGGGTAGGCGGGGTGCTATAAGAACAAAAAATGCTGATTTAATAAGTTCTAAGCATTTTAAAAAAGTTCTTGTATTTCCAAAAGTTACTGAGATTATGCCTAATCTTACTGGTTTTTTGGAATGGGTTGCTTCAAAAAACGGCAGAGAAACTCATCCAGTCCTGAAAGCGGGCATTGCGCATTACGAGTTAACTAGGATTCATCCTTTTGACGACCAAAACGGCAGAACCGCGCGAGCGCTTTCTACTTTGATATTGTATTTAGACGGCTATAACATAAAGAGTTTCTTTTCTTTGGATGAACATTTTGACAAAAATCCTATGGATTATTACAACCATTTAGCGATTGTTCAGGAAGATAAAGGGGATTTAACAAAATGGCTTGAATACTTTAGCAAAGCTTTGGCAATTGAGCTTATGTGCATTAAAGAAAAAGTTTTGAGGCTTTCAAAGGATGCGAAGTTAAAGGGGGCGGTTGGGCAGGTCGCCTTAAACGAAAGGCAGGAAAAAATTGTAAATTATATTCAGGATTTTGGGTTTATAAATAACAGCAAATGGAAAAAAATGTTTTCAGACTACAGCGATGACACAATTCTAAGGGATTTGCAGGATTTGATGAAAAAGAAGGTTGTTAAAAAAGTTGGTAAAACAAAATCCGCGAGGTATGTGTTGAGGTGAAAGTATTTATTTTTTCCAAAGTTTGTACAAATTTTTAAACTCCTGTACCGTGGTGGCGTCTTTGGTTGAAATGTCATCTCTAAAATCCACAAGGCGCGGAAAGCGCAAAGCGTAACCGGCGGTATGAATTGGGCTTATGGTTATATCGTCTGCCCTTATGGATGTAAGAATATTAGGCTCGCACCATATATCGCAAAAAAGCTCTTTTGGAACGATGTAATTTTTTGGTTTTTCCAAGAGCTTTATTTTATCGCATCGTCTTTTTAGCCTTACCCACTGCTCATCCGTTAAACCGGTGCCTATTTTGGCTATGGTTTTAAAATTATCCTCCTTTTCATCCAAAACCCCCACCAAAAAAGCGCCTATTCCAAACTTTGCCCTTTGTCCCGCTCCTCTGTAATAGCCCAAAACAACAGGTTCTAAGGTATCTTCAAGGGTGCCTTTTTCTTCCCTTTTAAACTTAATCCAAGCGTATCCTCTTGAGCCAACGGTATAAGAAGCGGTTAAATCTTTAGCGACAATGCCTTCTAAACCTTTTTCTATAGCGGTATTAAAAACTTCCATAAATTTGTTCGTATTATCCACAACAATTTCAGGAGCGATAATAATTTTGTCGCTCTCCTTGATTATGCTTTCCAAAATTTTCCGCCTCTCTACAAAAGGCAGGTGTATTTGCGATTTTCTGTTATAAAAAAGGATATCAAAAACAATAAGCTTTAGAGGAATCTCCTTAGCGGTTTTTTTAACATTGTGCTTTCTTTTTCTTTTAATGGTTATCTGAAAAGGCACAAACTCTCCTGTTTTGGGGTCCACTCCAATAGCCTCGCAGTCCAATATAGCGCTTTGCGCTTTAACGCTATCTAAAATAGCAGAAACTATATCCGGAAACATATTCGTTGTTTCCTCCAAGTTTCGGGTAAATGTTTTAACAAGGGGAGCGGGGGAAAGTTTGTTTCGGTCCAAGTGCGCCTGAACCCGCGTGCCGTCGTATTTGTATTCTATGGCGGATGTTTTATGCCTTTTTATAATGTCCTTTGCAGTATCAACTCTTTGGCAGCGGGCGGATAAAATAGGAACACCCGTTTCTATGTGAATATCCTTAATTCCAAAAAGGCCATTTTCCTTAAATTCTTTGGCTATAAACCCAATGTTAGGGTAAATGCGGTATTTTTCCTCAATTTGCTTTTTTAGGGTTTTATCATCTTTTTCCATCCACGATAGCGCTTCTATTACGGTTATTTCCGAGAATCCAAGCCGCATTGTGCCAAGAATTATTTTGCAGGCATACTTGGCGCCTATCCTGTCCAGACTTTTAAGTAGCATAGACATTAAATGCACCTTTCTTTCTTGAGATCCCGCTCCTTCTTCCATCGCTATCCGCTTTAGTTTTTGATAAACTTCTAAAACTTCCGTTTCTTGTTTCACAAAACTTTCCGAAAAAAGTTCCGCTGTTTTGCCTAAATCTCCAAGCTCTTTGTATTTTTTTAGAATGTCCCGCTCGGGTATGGTATATGCTTTGGACAAAATCCGTACCATCATTTTATCGGCGATATTAAATTTTATAGCCTTGTATTGAGGGTTTAATGTGCCAAGCGACAAAAATACCGTTTCATATATTTCGCATGAGGATGCTTCCTTAAAAAGTTTGGCAAGTATGGAGGTTATTTCAAGCCTTTTGGATGTCAAGGACAATTTTTCAAGATATTCGCAGAGGGTTTTAAAAAGCATAGGCTCATTTTATCAGAAAGGGTTCAACCCTAAAAGGGTTGAACCCTTATGGGCATTTGCTATTATAAATGGATATGAATAACATAAACTATGGCGGAGTTATTTGGACTAACCACGCATTAGAAAGGCTTGTCCAAAGAGGACTTCCTCAAGATTGGGCATGGGAAACTTTTCAATACCCGGAAAAATCTAAGCAGAGAAAACAAGCTGGAACATTTGAATATGAGCGAAAATTCGGAAATTATCAGGTTACGGTGGTAGCGAAACAAAACGAGCACTTGGAATGGATAATCCTTTCCTGCTGGGTGGAGCCTCCTTTTGCGGGTTCTATAGATATAAAAAAGAGGGAATTTGAAAAAAAGTATAAGAAAGCAGGTTTTTGGAAAAAGATTTGGCTTTTGTTTTTGCGAGATGTACTTAAGTTCTAGAAGTTCTACATAGAAAGTTCTTAAATCGGTTAAGTTTTAACAGCGAGGACCTTGGAAAACAAAAGGCTTGCATTTTGAAATTAATTGTTGTTAAAATTTACAAAAGGTTATATAAATATATTAAATGGCTAACACACCATCTGCGCTGAAAAATATTAGAATAACTGAAAGAAGAACTAGCCAAAACAACTTTTGGCGTGTTAGAATGAAAAAAGCCTTAAAGGATTTGCGGTTAAATAAAGATAAAAGCAAAACAGAGGAGCTTGCGCGAAAAGCTCAATCCATTATAAGCAAAGCCGCTAAAAGAAGAGTTGTTCACAAAAACAAAGCGGCGCGTTTGGTGGCTAGAATTTTTAATAAATAACAATGAGAAACCTGCCTAAACTGATACTGCTTTCAATTTTAACAATTTTCACTTTTGCTGTTTTTTCCTGCAAAGCAAGCGCTGCTAAATTCTACCTTTCCCCCGAAACGGGAAATTTTTCGTCCGCTTTTAGCGCCGATGTTATGCTTGATTCCGAAACGGATAGCATTGAGGCGGTGGATGTTGTTTTAACATACGACACCACAAAACTTGATGTAACCGAGATAGTAAGCGGAGAATTTGAGCAGTATCTCAAAAAGAGTTTTAATAGAGCAACAGGGAGAGTTGAAATTAGCGCTTTGAATGCCACCTCCCCTGCAAAAACCATAGCTAAAGTGGCAAAAATAACTTTTACGCCGATAGTCAGCGGGGTAACTAAAGTGGATTTTGTGTATAGTCCGGGCGCGGTTGACGACACTAATGCTTTGGAAAGAGGGATTGAATCCTTAACCTCCGTTTCTGGAGGTACTTATACATTAGATTTGGCAGGCTCAAGTGGTGTTGGAACCACAGAGTCTAGTGTTGGAGTGGGTACAACAACTCCGCTGGCTTCTGTTGGAACTACTGTTCCGGAAGTCCCAGAAGTTCCTCAAACGGGAACTATGCCCGCATACTTTTATTTTTATATTATGCTTTCCATCTCCGCAACGGCCGCCGGGTTTGTTTTGCTTAAAAATTCCTAATATGAATAAAGTTGAGGGCGTTAAAGGATTTTTAACCTTTTGTTTGATATTGGTGGCGCTCTTTTTGCTTTTTTTCTCCGTTAGGTTTGTTATGGGTAAAAGAATTCTTAAGGAAAATTCTGAAGCTGTGGGAGTTGTAGATATTGTTCAACCGGAGTCTTTGCTAAAGGAGGATATTCCTGCGGATACCGAACCGCCACTTTCGGTTGTTTCCTTTCAGGGGGCGTTATCTGCGTACGATGTTAGGTATGATTTTAATAAAGACAATACTATAAATATGTACGACTATTATTTATTAATATCCTTACTCAACCAAACTTCCAACAACAATTAGGCGAAAGTCTTTTCTCCCCGGGGGCACGCAGGTCATAAGGCTTACGGTGGAGTTGTTAGGTTTGTTGGGATAAAAATTTTCGTAGGGGTTAACATCTTTTGGCTCCAAAGTTTTTTTCATAGTTACGATATATTTGTAGGTTTTGTTTAGATATTTGATATAAAACATATCTCCAGCCGAGAGTTGGGGAAGGGTGGAGAATATTTTTTTGTAATCAAGGGGGTCAAAGTATTCTTCGAACACGGCATGCCCATATATAAAAGAGTTATAACTTTCTCCCGGAAGGGCTGTTCCGGCGTAATGCCCAAGCATAGTGTCGGGTTTAAGGGAAGTGTCGTTTGTTTTAACCACCGCGTCATAAATTTTAAGTTTTGGAATTGTTAAATAAAATTTTTCCGGAACATTTTCATTTTTTATGGCTGGCATTTTAGCGTATCCTTTTAGCTCCTCAAATGAGAAGCTGGAATCCGCCCCTGTTTTATATCCCAAAACGGGGGAAAACAGTGGTTTTTGGCTGGGAAAAAGGGCGAGGGATCTTGCATAAGGCTTTACAATTTTAACAATAAGGATAAACATTCCGAAAAGTATTAATACACTTGCAATAGAATGCATTAGCTTTTTTGACTTTTGTCCGCCAGCTGGCGGATTTGCTTTTAACCTTTTTTCGTACCTGTAGGGTTTAAAGTAGTTCATAGGCAGGGCCTTTTTATTATAATACCATTTTCTTTTAGGACTTTCGGGGTCTGACCCTGAAAGGGTCAGACCCCTATGACCCCTATGAATTCCGTAAGAGAGGGTCAAATCCTAATCTGAAAAGTTTAAGATATAGCAAAAAAGAGAAAACATTTCGCTTTTAATGTCGCAAATATTTGACTTTGTTTTTACATCTGCCTCATAAATCCTTCTTAAAATGTCCACTAAGCCCTCCTCCGAAAAATTTTTCTGCGCTTTTTCCAACTTTGTTCTAACAAAGGGATGCAGATTTTTTGCGAGGTTGTTTCCCAGCTTAACCGCCAGCATATTTTTAAAATTGTTTGCCAAAATTGTTAAAATAAAAGCGGTGTCCGAATCCTTTGTTAATATTTTATCCAAGATTATAAGGCTTCGCGGATTCTTGGCATTTATCATATCCACTAGCTCAAAATTTAAAACGGAATTTTTTTTGTTAAAAGCTTTGGTCACAAAATCCTTTTTTCCCCGCCCATATTTTAAAAGCGCATTGGTTTTTTCCAGATTTTCCCCAATCCACATAACAACGGTTGTCGTAGCAGGCAATTTTTCCAAGAATAAAAGATTTCCCGTTTTTTCCACATTAGGAGCTTTTTCAAATTCAATTAAGGTGCTTACCCGCTCGGAAAAAAGGGAGGAGGAAGGAATCTCAGTTTTTAAAAGTCCGAAATTAAAACCTTTGTCTGCGCGTATTGTTTTAATATGCGTGTTTTCCAATTTAGCTTTTAAGTATCCTAAGAAATTTCGGCTTTGAACTAAATCGGAGCCATATATTAGATAAATCATTTAGTTTGGAAACAAGAATTTTTGAATAAAGCTGTGGATTTGCGAAAGGTCCCCAGATTTTGGTATTAACACAGATTTTCCTCCGTAAAGGGCGCTGTTCTGGGGAATAAATAGAAGTCCTCCGAAGCTTTCGTTCTCCTTATTATCTATAATCACCATTTCAATATCTTCTAAATTAAGGCCTTGGGACAAAGTGTAAAAGTCATCCACTTCGGAAATAGTGATGTTTGTGGATACATATTTTTTGTAGATGTCATAAAGCTCCTTTACTTTAGCGGGATTGGCAAGTATTCCTAGTGAGAGAAGCTTATTTTTTACGGCAATTATAATATTTTGCTGTCTTTTAGCGCGGGAAAAATCTGAACCTTCGCCATTATAACCATGGCGGGAGCGGGCATACTTGAGAGTAGTTTCCCCATCAAATACCTGCTCACCTTTATCAAAGTGAATGTGTTCATATCTGCAAGTGTAAGTGCCAGCGCTGTTTTTTTCCTCTTCGGTCAGCTCGTCCACATTTAATCCGCAGGTATCAAGCTCTCTTCCTTCAATGGGGTAATTTGGGTCATCCAAAACATTCTCCACATTTACAGTTACGCTTCCTAACGCGTCAATAAATTCTTTAAAACCGTCAAAACCTACAATAACATAATAATGTACGGGTATTCCTGTTACTTCGGATACCACTCTAGAAACAGTTTCGGCGCAGCCGTTCTCCGCCGTCCCTCCGCAGTAGCCGTAAACCTCGTTAATTTTGGAAAATTGCCCGTTATCTATTTTTACCCACAGATCTCTTGGAATAGATATGATTTTTATGTCTCTGTTTGTGGAGCTTTTACCAATGGATGCAAGCATTATGGTGTCGGTGAGCGTTCCTGTTTGAAGGTACTGCGGAGCTCTTTTGTCCAAACCTAAAATTAAAACATTAACTCTCCCATCCGCGCTTTTAAGAGAGTTATTGCCCCCAATTTGAGAAAGAACAGAGAGCGGTTTGAGTATGCTTCCAACAGAAAAAATTATTACTGCAGCAATCAAAATTGTAAGGGCTCCCGCTGTAAAAATTTTTCGCTTAGCAAAATGTTTCCTTTCCTTTTTTATCGTGCCTAAATCTACATATCGCATTTTTTAATAATATTAATAAAATAAACAGGGTTTAAACTTTCCCCCCCCACCAAAAATCCGCTTATGTTTTTAAGCTTCGAGAAACCTTTAGCATTTTCCGCTGTTACGCTTCCCCCGTAAAGGACTTTCGCGCTTGGTATAATATCCACAATTTTTTTAGCGGTATCCTCTATAAATTCCGGTTTTGCTGGAATTCCGCTTCCTATATTTTCAAGCGGTTCAAGGGCTATTATTATGTCTCTGAAGGATTTCAATGTCGCTGCTTGTTCCAGAGCGCTTACACAAATTACAGGGGTTATTTGATGCTCAACGCACAGCCGGGCTTTTTTCTGTACGATATCATCCGTTTCAGAAAAATTTTTCCGCCTTTCGGAGTGGCCTATTATTGAATAGGAGATATAATCTTTAAGCTGTTTTGCGGAAACCTCGCCAGTATACTCGCCTTCTAAAAATTCTGATGAGTCTTGAGTTCCGATATGGGCATTTAAAAGATTTTCCTTTAGGTAGGATACATATATAAAACTAGGGCATATCACAGGGGTAACCTTATTTAAGGAATAACTTGAAGAAAAAGCGTTAAATTCTAAAACCCAACTTTTAATTTCGGCAAGTGTTAAATTCAATTTCCAGTTAGCTATAATTATCATTGCATTTTTAACTCTCTTTTTAGGCTTCCCACCAAGTCTGGTATTCTCTCTAAATGTTCATGGTTGTACTTAAGACCCAGAACAGTTAGGCAGGTAAACACCAAAGGAATTTCCTTGTAAACGCTCTCGGCAAATTCGCATGAAACCAAACAGCGGGGTAATACAGCCGCATTATCAGTTTCTCCTTTGTTGGAAAAACTGCATCCCGCGGGGCACCCCCAACAGGAAGGGTAACCAGCATATTTTACAAATAGTTCCGCTTTTTTATCAAGAACTTTATTATATATCTCGTTATAAGTTCTCTTATTAGGTATTTTTATTTCCCCCTCGCCTGAAATAATTAAGCCTTTGAGGTTTTTTATATTTACGCTTTTGCCAAAACCAAAATAGTTATCTATTAAAGTTTTTCCGGAGAATTTTATAGAGCTTTCTTTCCCGGAAATGGAATATTTAAAGAAACCCGAAGCGCTGGAAAAACTCACCTTGCCCCGTCCAATGGCTGCAACCAATGGGTTTTTAGGCTTGTTGTAAATGACAATGGAATCTATATTTGCAAGCCGCATTTTAGCGGCAAAACTCCCGCCTCCATAAAGTTCTTCTACCTCATCTTTATCGTTTTTGCAAATTAGCGAAAGTTTGGAAGCATAGGGGAATAAGCCGCTTAAAGGGCCGCTTGATAAAATTACTGGATTTTTTTCCAAATTATCTTGCAGAAGTTTAAGTCCTATGCCTACTCCCCCCAAAAAATCGTTCAGGTTTTTGTGGGCTTTTAGCTTGTAGGATTGGTTTAATAAATCTATGTAAAGAACATTTTTTGAATTTGCGTTCATTTTTCTATTATTTCAAAACAGTTTCGCGGACAAATTTTTACAATATCTTTAAAATCGGTTTTTTTTCCGTAATCCACGGAAATGATATATGATTTTGGCCTGCCGTAAATTCTAATAAAAGCTTTTCCTAAATCAATAGTACTGCCTTCAATTAAAGAGGATTTAATGACGCATAAACCGCATCCGATGCATTTTTTTTCGTTGGGAGATAAAACTCTAGGCATAATTAATTAAAGCTTTTAATAGCAAGTTCCACTAAGCGCAGGGAATAAGCCCACTCGTTGTCGTACCAGCAAAATACTTTTACCATATTGCCTCCTACTACTTTTGTGAAAGAGGTATCCACTATGCTAGAGAAAGGGGTTCCTAATATGTCGCTTGACACCAAAGGGTCTTTAGTTGTTTTTAGTATACCCTTAAAAAGCGGTTCATTTTCGGCTTTCTCAAATCTTTTGTTTACCTCTTCTGCGGTTACGGTTCTTTTAACAATTGCTGTTATGTCCGAGATGGAACCGCACAAGGTGGGCACTCTTAATGCAATACCATCAAATTTGTTGTTTAGGGTTGCTATTACTTTAGTGGTGGCAATGGCGGCTCCGGTTGTAGTGGGAATAATATTGGATGCTCCCGCGCGGCCTCGCCTTAGGTCTTTGCTAGGCCCATCTACAATGTTTTGTGTGGAGGTATATGAATGTACTGTGGTCATAAACGACTTTTCAATTCCGAAACTTGTTTCCAAAACCTGCATTACTGGGGAGATACAATTTGTTGTGCAGGAGCCGTTTGATAGAATATCCGCAAAGTTTCCTTTTTGAGCTTTTTCTGTTCCTAAAACCTGTATGTCCCCACCAAAACCTTTACCGGGAGCAGAGATTATAACTTTTTTTGCCCCGGATGTTATGTGCATTTTTGCCTTGTCATATTCTGTAAATCTTCCGGTGCATTCAAGAACAATATCCACGCCAAGGTCTTTCCAAGGAAGTTTCCCCGGGTCCTTTTCCGCAAAAATAGGATATTTTTCACCCCCCACAAAGATATTTTTCTCATCCGTTTTAATGTCTTTGTTTAGTTTTCCATATACAGAGTCGTATTTAAGAAGGTAGGCTAATGTTTTTGTATCTGTTAGGTCATTAATTGCGCAAATTTCAACATCCTCGCAGTTTAAGTTTAAAGAGGGGGTAAGCCCTGAATTCAAGTTATTAGTAGCGGCTTTAAATGCGGCTCTTCCTATTCTGCCAAAACCGTTTATAGCAATTTTAATTTTAGGCATATTTAGATTAAGGAATTTAGCCAATCCCCCATAGCTTTTTTTGGCACGGCGCCAATTTTTCGGTCCATTTCTTTACCGTCCTTTTCCACCACAAAGGTTGGAATGCTCATAACGGCATATTTTTGGGCGGTTTCCATATCGGTATCCACATTTATTTTGAGAATTTCTATCTTTCCGGCAAAAGATTTTTCCAGCCCCTCCATAATGGGAAGCATTGTTTGGCAGGGGCCGCACCAATCAGCGTAGAAATCAAGTAGTTTAAGCATGGAATCATATTACCACATCTTCTCAATCGCTGTCATTGTATAAATTTACCTGTAACTACTCACTGTCATTTACACAGCGTCATTGCGATCCAGAGCTTTAGCGAGGGAGAATCAATCTTGTTGGGTATTGTAGGTATATGAAATATATTCACGATTTATCCAATATGGAAAAATAGTCCTGCCATTCGGCAAGTTCTGTGTAGTATAAAGCAAGTACCACTTCCGAAGTGGTACTTGTATGACATAAGCCTGTTAGAGATATGGGACAATTTGAATACTTGCTAGCTTTTTGAAAAGGTCATAGGGGTCTGACCCTCCGCCAGCTGGCGGAAGGGGTCTGACCCCAAATACACAAATACACAAATACAGAGAGGAGAAAGGAGATGATGCTTTGGTTTAGTTAAAGGAAAAGTGTACGGAATCTGGGGTGTCCGGCACATGTATTTTGACACATACACAATGACGAGAGTAACCACTGCAGTATGGTACAATGAAGTTATGAAAATAGTTTTGCACAAAGAAGACTGCATAGGGTGCGGAAGTTGTGCAAGTGTTGCGCCTGATATATTTGAGATTAGAGATGGCAAGGTTGTTCTTAAAAAAGAGCCAAATCTAAACGACCCCAAAATTCTTGAGCAGGTTAAACTTGCCGCCAGCCTTTGTCCTACTAGTGTGATAGAGGTTGTGAAGTAACCTTTGAACTTTTGGTATAATAAGTTTTATGCGAAAAGTTTTAATATTTGCTTTTTCGGTCCCTGCCATATTTATTTTCTTATTTTTTGTCCTCAACCAGCCTGGATTTTACGCAAAGGTTGGGGGTGTTAATGCCAAAACTCCTGAGCAGCTTTATCAAGATTCTTTTGTGGATGAGAAATACAAAGCCCTCCCGCAATTTTATTTTGACGAAACGGGCTATATTCTCGGTGATAATTTTGACATTTCCGCCAAGCACGCATTTGCTGTAGATATATCTAACGGTAAAGTCTTATTCTCAAAAGATTCCCGTACCCGTGTCCCTGTTGCCAGCCTTGTTAAAGTTATGACGGCAATTGTGGCGTTGGAACACGCAAAGGAAGACCTTGAAATAACCGTTAGCGAAAAAGCTTCCAGCATAGAACCTAATTTAATGGGTGTATCGGAAGGAGAAACCTACCTATTAAAAGAATTGCTTTATGGTTTAATTCTTAACTCTGGAAACGACGCCGCGCAAGCCATAGCCGAGGGTGTTGCCGGAAGTAAGGATAATTTTGTGGTGTGGATGAATTTAAGAGCTGAAGGATTGGGGCTTAAGGATACGAAATTCGTTGACCCTGACGGATTAAACCTCAACGATAAAGAATATTACAGCACCGCATACGACCTTGCGGTTTTATCAAAATACGCATTAGATACCTTTCCGCTTTTGCGGGAGATTTTCGCTGCTTTCAGTTACGAACTTTCAGAAACGCCCTATCATAAATACCTTTACCTTGAAAATCTAACTAATCTAATATCCACTTATCCAGGCGTTAAAGGAATTAAAATTGGTTATACGGTAGAAGCTGGAAATACTTTAATAACATATTCCGAAAATGGAGAGGCGAGAATCCTCGGGGTGCTTCTTGATTCCGAAAACCAAAGGTACGACGCAATACTTCTTTTGGATTATTGCTTTGATAGAGAAGGCGTTGTGGTAAAACACAACCTTTTGTAATTAGGGTTAAACCCATTTGGACAACCCATTTGGACATGATGAATCTGGATTTTTATAAAAAACCAACCTTGGAAGTTGCCGAAAGTTTAATCGGCAAGGTTTTGGTAGTGAAAAATAAAAACAATGTCCTTTCGGGAAAAATTGTTGAGACGGAAGCTTATATTGGCTCCAATGATAAGGCTTGCCACGCCAGCTGGCGTAAAAGGGTATCCTGCGAGAATCTCTGGAAAGGAGGGGGGATTATATATGTTTACCTGACCTATGGCATGCATTATATGCTTAATATTGTAACCGAAAAGGATAATTTTCCTTCGGCGGTTTTAATTAGAGCGGTGGAACCTCTTGAAGGTATAGATATTATGGTTCAAAATAGACATACGGAAAACATTGCAAATCTAACTTCGGGTCCTGCAAAGCTTACTAAGGCTTTTGGCATAAACAAGAGTTTTAACGGTAAAAGCTTATTGGGAAGGGGCATTTATGTTGAAGACAGAAATTTGCCCGTTTGCAAAATAGAAAGCTCAAAAAGAGTGGGGGTGGATTATGCGGAAGAACCGTGGAGAAGTATTGAGTGGCGGTTTTACCAAAGTAATAGTTTGTTCGTGTCCAAACGAGTGGAATAATGGTTAATCATATATTAGAAAAGAGTAAATATTTGTTATTCAAAAAAGAAGAAAGCATCTTAAGCGCCGGGTTTTTAATAGGGATGGCGCTGTTGGCGTCCGCTCTCTTGGGACTTTTGCGCGACCGTTTGTTCTCTCATTATTTCGGAGCAGAGCCGCTTTTTTCACAGCTCGGATTGTATTTTGCCGCAGATAGAATACCCTCGTTTGTTTTTAACATTATTGTAGTAGGCACCTTAACCACGGCATTTATTCCCGTTTTTAGCAGGCAGTTAAAGAAGGGGGAGAAAGCCGCGTGGGAAACGGCTTCCAACACCTTAAATACTGTTTTGGGGATATTTCTTTTTTTGGCAATTCTAATATTTATTTTCTCAAAGCCTTTATCGGGCTTATTGACTTTAGGAGCCTTGAACCCTTCTGACTTAGGATTAATGTCCATGCTTTTAAGGATTATGATTTTCTCCCAGTTCGTTCTTGTGATAAGTAGTTTTTTTACCAGCATTTTTCAATCGTTCAAACGATTTTTGGTGCCGGCGCTTGCCCCTGTTTTATATAATCTTGGAATCATTATTTTTGTTGTTTTGTTTGCGGGAAAATGGGGAGTGCTGGCGCCTGCTTGGGGTATGGTGTTTGGAGCCGGTATGCACCTTTTTACTCAAATTTTTTTCTCAAAAGGATTGGGTTTCAAATATGTAAAAATACTAAATATAAAGGACCCGAATTTGCGTGAGATACTTTTTTTAATGTTACCAAGAGTAGCGAGCCTAGCGGCGAATCAAATATCGCTTCTTGTGGATACGAGTCTTGCTATTTTTATAGGCACTTCGTCCTTGGTGGTTTTTAATTTTGCCCAGCATCTTCAAACTGTGCCTGTAAATTTTTTTGGAGGGGCCTTAAGCCAAGCCGCTTTTCCTGTAATGTCCTCTGAATCTGATAATAAATGGATTTTATCTAGTATTATAAAAAACACCTCCGCTAAAATTGTGTTTTTTGTGCTTCCTATAAGTGTATTATTTATTATTCTGCGCATCCCGCTTGTTCGGCTGGTTTTTGGAGCGTCAAAGTTTTCGTGGGATGCTACCATAGCGACATCCTATACACTTGCCTTTTTTGCGGTCTCTATGGTTTTTCAGTCTTTAGTTTATCTTTTGAACCGCGCTTTTTATGCGATGCGCAACACCAAAACCCCGGTTGTTATAAGCTTGATTTCCATTTTTGCAAACATTATTTTGGCGGTATATTTTATAACAATTAAGCACTTTGGCATCTGGAGTTTAAGTTTGTCTTTTTCCATTAGCAGTTTCCTAAACGCCTTACTGCTTTTTATTTTTTTGGGAAAGATTTTGCCTTCCTTTCTTGAATTAACCTTTTTGTACCATTTATCAAAAATAGCGTGGTGTTCGCTGGCGCTGGCATTTTTTTTGTATGTTCCTATGAAAATTTTGGATAAAGCTATTTTTGACACCACTAGAACATTAAACCTTGTACTACTTACTTTATCCGTATTCGTTTTGGGATTTTTCTCTTATATATTTATATCAAAAATATTTAGTATAAATGAGAGAAAGCTGGTGGTGGGCGCAGTAAAGCAGATTCTTTATTATCGCAAAACTCCTTCAAAGTTGATATCGGAGTCTATAGGCGATAGCGTTTCTTGATTAACCTCAGTAAATGAAGTTTCTTTGTAAGTTGTTATAACTTCTATACCTATCCATAAAGCTGTGGTTATTAAGGTGGCTATTGCCATAAATAATATGTTTTTATCTTTTGGCATAGTTCAGGTAAAAAATTAAAACCTCAATTTTTGCGTTAGATAAGCTTTCCTCTGCCTGTATAATAACAGAGTTTATTTTTATGTATCTTTGCTCTGTTTCCAAATTTTTTATAAATTCGTAAATATTTTTATAATCTCCCCTTGCTGTTATAGAAATTTTAACGCTTTTTATATCGGCGGGTTCTTTATTCTCCTCCAGTTCAAACTCCGTTTTCAGCATAGTGGTTTTATTTTTTGCCGCTATAAACGACAATTGTTTCAATATATCACTTTGATTAAACTTGTCTGGCAGAGCAATTTTTACTTTTTCCACTTCAGAATTGTATTTTTTTAAATTGGCTTCCGCAATTTTAAGGCTGTTAATTTTCTCTGTTAAAGAGCGTTCTGCGGTTTTTGCGGCGTTTAGTTTTTTTTGGTAGGCAGCCACGACTTTTACGCTTGGTCTTAGCGCGAAAATTCCTAAAAAAGATATGGCAAACAAACTTATGGTAAGTATTTCATAAGCCCTCCTTTCGGTTTTGTTTAGAAGTTTTATGGTTGCGAAAAGTTTTGATTTCATAATCTTTTGATAGTTATTTCTATATCCAACGAAAACTCGTTGCGTTCCTTGTTAAACTGCGCCCCAAGAAGAGTAACATTTTTAACGGATTCATCTTCGGAAAGTTGCTCAATCAGTACTCCAAAACTGTAAAGGTCTGGAGAATGAGCGGTGAACTTTATTAAATCTTTTTCAAAAATCAAGGTGGTTAGTTGTATGTTTTTGGGGATGTCCCTTTCAATAATTTCAATATAACCGCTTGTGGAAAACCCATCTTTTTTGGCTTTTTTTAGGGCTGAAACTCTTTGCTGGACATCCTTAATTTGGACCTCTGTCTGGTTCTGAGATTGAAGTATGGCGATTTTTCCCTCAATAATTTCTGTTGCATCCGAAAAATTGTTGTATAAGTGCAATTTGTAAAAAAGAAGCGCCGTCACAATCGCTTGAAATGATATAACAATAACACGGCCATATTTTACGGTCCAACTTAAAAATTTTTCTTTAACAGGCAGGTTCTCAAATTCTTTTTTGGGGAGCAGGTTTATATCATCCATCAATTTGATTTTATCAGAAAGTTTGAGTATAAGTACATTTATGGACAATATTAGAAATTTTGCAATTATAAGCCATGTAGATCACGGAAAATCCACTCTGGCGGATAGGTTTTTGGAGCTTACAAAAACAGTGGAATCTAGAAAAATGCGGGAGCAGTTTTTGGATAATATGGATTTGGAGAGGGAAAAAGGCATAACTATAAAATTAAAGCCGGTTAGGATGATGTACCCTTTTGAAGGGAAGGATTATATTATTAACTTAATAGATACCCCCGGGCATGTTGATTTTTCTTATGAAGTTTCCCGTTCTTTAGCGGCGTGTGAAGGAGCAATTTTGCTAGTTGACGCCACACGGGGGGTTCAAGCGCAAACACTTTCCAATTACCAAAAAGCGCGTTCTCTTAACCTTAAAATAATTCCCGCGGTTAATAAAATAGATTCGCCTTTGGCAAAAGTAAAGGAAACCAGGGAAAGTATGAAAAACCTTTTTGGTTTTAGTGATTCCGAAATTTTTGAAGTGTCCGGGAAAACGGGGGAAAATGCCCGAAACCTTTTGGAGGCGGCGATTGAGCGTATTCCCTGCCCTAAAAGAGCTTTGGACAAGCCTTTTAGAGCGCTTATTTTTGACTCTTTTTACAACAGCCATTTGGGGGTTATAGCAGTTGTAAAAGTTGTGGATGGTAAAATACTTTCCGGGATAGCCGACAAGATAAGGTTTCTGCATTCAAAAAAAGAAACGACTTTTAATAACTTGGGGTATTTTACCCCTAAAATGGCAAACGGCTCAAAAATGTGTTCGGGGGAAGTAGGGTTTATAGCAACCGGCTTAAAAGACATAAGTCTAGTGAGGGTAGGAGACACCGCGGTTTTGAAAAGGGAATTTGATACCCTCTCTATAGAACCTCTGTCCGGCTACAATCCGCCCAAACCTGTGGTGTTTTTAAGTTTCTTTCCGGAGAACGGCAAAGATTTAGATAATTTGAAAAAAGCTCTTTTAAGGCTAAAGCTTAATGATGCGGCGTTAAGTTTCGGCCCTGAAAATGCGGGAAGTTTGGGGTTTGGTTTTAGATGCGGTTTTCTGGGTCTTTTGCATGCGGAAATAACCCAAGAAAGGCTGGAAAGAGAATTTAACATGCGGGTTTTTGCCACTGCCCCCAGTGTGTCTTATGAGATTGTTTTAAAAAACGGGGCAATAATTTTTGCTGCTTCGGCAGGGGATTTTCCGGAAGGAAATGATATTAGGGAGATATTTGAACCCTACGCTAATGTGTATATTTTTACGCCTTTTGAATATGTCGGGGCTATTATGAAGCTTACCGATAAGAAAAGAGGAAAATTTGCAGATATGGAAAATATAGGGGAAAGCGAGAAATCGGGAGTTAGACTTATGTATGAGATGCCTTTGTACGAACTGATAACAGGTTTTTATGATGATTTAAAGTCGGTGTCTTCTGGTTATGCTTCTATAGATTATACCCTTATTGAGAGAAGGCGGGCGGATGTTGTTTGTATGGACATTTTTATTGCGGGAGAAAAGATTGTTCCCCTCTCAAAACTTGCGCGCAGGGAGGATGCGGAGAGGATTGGAAGGGAAATTATTATAAGACTTAAAGAGCTGCTTCCGCGCCAGCAATTTATGGTTACTTTGCAAGCCGCAGTGGGGGGTAAAATTGTTGCCAGAGAAAATGTATCGGCGGTACGCAAAAATGTTCTTGAGGGAATTTATGGGGGGCATAGAGAGAGAAAAGATAAACTTTTAGATAGGCAAAAGGAAGGGAAAAAGCGCTTGAAAAAGTTTGGCAAAGTAACCCTTCCTCAAGAGGTTTTCTGGAAAGTGATGAGGTAATGATATAATACCTTTATGTTTGAGGAAGCGGACAAAAAAGAATTTAATAGTATTACTTATGGGCAGTTAACCCACAAAGAAGTGGTATTTAATATGTTAAATTTTTTATCCGAAGAGAACGAAAAGGGATATAAAGTTATTATAGGAACGGATTCAAACGGCCACACAAACGGAAAGGATTGTACAGAATACATAACGGCAATTTTGGTTCATAAAGTTGGGTGTGGGGGCATCTATTTTTGGAAAAAAGTTGTGGATAAAAAGGCCTATTCTCTAAAAGAAAGAATTTATAAAGAAGCTTTGCTTTCTTTGGAATTTGCGCATAGGGTTATGGAAGACTTTAGTTATGTGAATGTTTATACTTGGCCTTTGGAGATTCATATTGATGTGGGAAGTATTGGCGAAACCCGAAAGATAATAAATGAGGTTACGGGAATGATAAGGGGAGACGGGTTTGAAGTTAAAACTAAACCGTTGTCTTTTGGCGCTAGCAAAGTTGCCGATAGGCACACATAAGTTAAAGTCAAAATTCAAAATTCAAATGTCAAAAGTTTAGGGTCAAAAGAAAGAGTGGTAATATGCGGGTCGGTAGCTCAGCCCGGTTAGAGCGCCAAGCTTATACCTTGGATGTCCTAGGTTCAAATCCTAGCCGACCCACCAAAATCAAACTTTCAGGAATGTGGGGGACATTTTCATAGGGCTCTTTATACCGCATTAATAATCTCTTACCTGTTTTACAAAAAATTCCTTCGTCTTTTCCCAACTGTAATCGGAAACCAACATATTAGGTTCGGGGTCGTTTTCCGCATCTTCAAAATACACTAAGGATTTTAGGAAATGTTGTTTATTCAAATCTTTATCTTTGTATTTTTTATCCATAAGATTAAAAATCTCAGCTAAACTTAATCCTTCTTTCATTATGTAATATAAATCCACGAAATCTTTTTTTGTTCCTCTTGAAGCAACCGCCCCTAACTTGAAGCAAGCGATATCTTTTAGGGATGCTATGTAAAAATATCTAGATACTGGCACCTTTTCCAACAAGAGTGAGTTTTCAAAAAGAAACGAAAGTTTAACGCCCAGTAAATTACAATGAAGCGTGTTCTCCTCTTGTACAATGTTTTTTGGTTTGGATATTTTCTGAAGCTGGGTTGTTAGATGGTTGCTAGTAAAATTTTTATGGGTGAAAAAATCAAAATCCATGGATATCCTATGTCCTAATTGCAGAGCAAGTCCTGTACCTCCAGCAAGGTAGTATTTATTCAAGAAAGAGACAGCTTTAAATCTGTTAAAAAGAGTGCGCCCTTCTTTAGTTAGAACATTTAATTTAATGTCCATAGCGTACTTTTGCAAAAATTTTGGATTTTTTAGAGAGCGCCCTGCTTTTTTTAGCAATATTATATATCTTATGCTTGCTGAAAGTTTTTTCCAGCCATTTTAAGCTGGTTAAATCTCCAAATTCTAGCAGCCTTTCAATGGTGTACTTTGGGAATTTTTTAGGCCTGAATTTTTTTGTGTCTATGTCCCAAAATAGTGTTCTGAAATTGTTAAGCATAGTTTTATGATACCACAATTTTGGTTATATAAGGGAGAGAAGATAGAGGAAACCAACAAAGAGGGTAGAAAAGTAGCCGATTAAGAAATTTTTTGTAGGTTTTACCTTTAACACCCAGAACCAGTTATTTAAATTTTTATCTTCCGCATAATCTTCTGCCTGTTCAAAAAAGCTTTGAATGAGTGTTGAAAGTATAAGGGTTTTTCCGAATATAGATTGTGTTGAAATTAAAGTATAAAAGCATAGGATTATTAAGCATGTCTGAAACAACGCGCTGTGGAGAGGCATATGTCTTAACTCCTTTTTGTGGTGCTGTATGTATACAAAAGCGCTCCCGAATTTTTTGCTTCGCAGAAAATCCGAAACATTTTTTGAAAAATAATGTTTTGGGTCCACCAAAAAAGTGTAAAAAATATAGTCCAAATCTAGTATGAATACCCCCAAGAAACTTCCCAAGATTATTAGAGCTATGTTTAACGGGCTAGACTCAAGTTTTAGAGCTATTATTACAATAGCCAAAACAAAGGACATTAAAGCCGGAAATTTGTACTTGCTAAAAATTTGTTTAATCATCCATTTTCCCCCTTAACCGTTTTAACTTCCACATAAAAAGCTTTGCGCGATCATTTCTATAATCTTTGGAAAAATCCAAAGCTTTCTGAAGCAGTTTTCTATCCTCGTTCTTGGCAAGTTTCATATACAAAGAGCGATGTTCTAAATCTTTTAGCTCTACAGCCAGCCTATACCCAAAATCTTGCCACTCGTGTTTTATGTATCTGCCTTTATCCCATTCTCTCCCGGAAAGAACATCTTTAATGCTTTTCATAATATTACTATAAATAAATTAAAATAAAAAGAAAAGACCCTCTCCATAATGGAGGGGGTCCCTTCTTATAAAGTTACTACCTTATTACTCTGTTTTTGGTCTGGCTTCGTTAACAACAATTTTTCTGCCTTCCATATCACTGCCGTTAAAAGTTTCAATGGCTTTTTTAGCGGCCCCATCATCGCTCATTTCAACAAATCCAAATCCTTTAGACCTTCCAGTGTTTCTGTCGGTAATAACTACAGCGCTAACAACATTCCCCGCTTGGGAGAACATTTCCATAAGTTGCGCATCATTTGCATTATAGGGAAGATTTCCCACATATAATTTAGTATTCAATTTTATTCCACCCCCTTAATATTTTTATTTGGGAAGCTTTTTCTAGGAGCCATCTGGAAACCAACGGACAACGGAACCCATATGTGAACCGAAAATAAAGCTATCCTAACTGAGAGCTATTATAGCACATTTGCAAGTCTTTTTCCTCCTGCCTTTCTTTAGCCTCCCTTTTCTTTTCGTATTTCTTTAATTTACGGCCGACTCCCAGCTCAACTTTAATAAGATTGTTTTTAAGGTATATTCTTAGGGGGAAGGCGCTGTATCCTTTTTGAGACAAAAACCCCGCCAGCTTTTTAATTTCCCTCTTGTTAAGCAGGAGAATTCGGGAACGGGTTGGCTGGTAATTTTTATCGGCTGCTCGTGAGTAAGGAGGAATGTTAAACCCAATAAGAAGGATTTTTTTATCCGCTATTTTTACAATGCTGCCCTTCAAATTTCCTTTCCCTTCTTTTAACGCTTTCACCTCAAGCCCCAAAAGTTTTATGCCCGCTTCATATTTTTCCGCCAAACCATATTCCCTTAAAATCCGCTTGTTTGAAATGAGGGTTTTCATAGCGCCAATTCAAAAATTTTGGAATTGGTAAGTATAAACGCGCTTTCCAAGGAAGATTTAACCGCAAAACCGCGGATGTCGGCAGTGTTTATATTACTATCTTTCATTCGGTACTTTTTTTGAAAACTGCCCATTTTATCTATTACCACAATGCTTCTGTCCAAAGTATCCAAAATATAGATATCGTTCATATCTATATTTGTGTAAATAAAGCGGGGTTCTTTTAGGTTGCTCGGCACATTTTTAACCATAAAAGCCGTGTCTTCCTCTCCCATATAAAGCTTTTTTATGTCCCCGTTTTTGAATAGAACATATAAATTGCCGTCAATGGCAAAATCCTCAGCTTCTTCAAGAGAAATAGGCACTTTGAGCCAATTGTCTGCAGAGTATCCGTTTTCTTCCTCCCTGAGTTTTATTATGCCTTCGCTTGTTAATATGTACCCATTTCCATAATAAATTTTAAAAGCCAGCGCTTTGCTGAAAGAGGCTTTTCCCGTAACATCTTGTTTTACAAAGGAGGCGCCCTCTTTTGAGGAAATCTGCATATCGGAATCCCCAACAACATAGAACTTGTTATCATAGATGTCTGCAAAATGTATATTTCCGTCGGGGGTTAGCTCAGACAAAATGGGGGCATCTCCGCTGATATCAAGCTTGAATCCCGCATTTGAATCTTTGGACCAAACATATAAAAGGTTGTCAAGATAAACCATCCCTGAAATATCCGCAGCGCTTTCTTTGGAAAAATCGTAAATTTCGCGGGTCTCTTCAATAGGTAAAACACCCTCGATTTCATCTAAAAGGCTTGCTGCCGAACCCAAAACTTTGTTTAATTCCTCTTTGTCCTGCGAACTTAAATTATCCGGGTTGGCGGCGGATATTTCCATCAACATTTCTTTGGCTTTGTCTTTATCCTCATTTACCAAATTTTTAGCCGATTCCATCTTTCCGTACAACTCCTGTACAACATTTTTTGAGGAGGTTTCCATTTCCGAGACGATTTTTTGTTTGCGCGACAAAGTTATGGAAAATGTTAAAAATAGTATCAGTAAAACTGCCGAAACTCCAAGCAGGGCAAACCTTTTTTTGGAGCGCGTTTCAAAACTTGAGACTGGAATTTTTATTCTAGGTTCTCTCGCGAATAATCTAGTCATAATAGCCTTTGCTGTGGATTTAGCGGGAGTTGCGAATTTTATAGAATCGTCCCCGCCCCAAAAATTTAGCACATCAAATTTTACAATAATTGCGGACAACTTTTTACAGTTCTCCAAAAATTTTTCGTCGCTTAGTTTTGAAAGATTTAGAGGTAATTCCTCTAATGTAAAAAGCTCCTTAAAGCCCCCGGACCCCAATACTAAAACATCCCCCTTTTCTACAATTCCAGAGGATACTACCACTTCTCCCTCCGAGCTTTTTCCTATATTCAAAGCACTGGTCTCTTTTATTATGTAAGCGGCGCAGGTTCCAAATTGGGCTATATATAAAACCTTTCCCCACAAAACCGCCGTTACTAAATTAATGTCCAGGGGATGAGGGGATATGTTTCCGCTATCCAAAGGCATTTTTAGGACATTTTCTTTGGCGGTATGGAAAGCCTTTTCCAATGCCTGCAAAGGAGTTCCCTCCAGCTCTCCAAAGTAAGTTTCTTTAAGAACATCAAAAATAAGTTTAGCTCCGGAAGTTAAGTTGCTTTGGGGCACCCCTTTTCCTGAAATATCCAAAACCGCAAAAAGTTTTCCCCTTTGCTCTTCCATAAGTTTATCGTTGGGGTCAAAAGAAAAGGGGAGAGAAACATAATCACCCGGAGCTTTTTCCGGCGAGCGGATTTCCTGAATTTTTACAGAAAAAATTTTATCCATAAATCAAAGTATGGTTGATACCAAAATAAACAAAACCATTAAAGCGAAAGCTAAATGAACCCAGCCGATGAGTTTTATGTAAGAAGCAATTCCTGTTATTAGGGCTTTATTCATTAGATAAATCTGTCTCACAACCAAAAGAGAGAAAAGAGCATATATGAGTAAAAAGACCAAAGTGGCAATTTCAAATACAACCCACAGAGTTAGCTCATTTATTAAATTAAGGTTTTCCGTTGCTGTCATGCTTTTTGTGCGGTTTTTTCCCATGCTCCTGAACTAAATCGGTTATTTTATCGTACACTTCGGAAGGGTTGGGCACCCCGTCAAATTCAAACTCCCTTCGCTCTGCCGCGGTCTGGATCATTATGGACCCAAAGTTGAACATTGTTTGCAGTATCCCGCCGGTAGAATAGGTTACATCTTCAATATTTTCATAAGTGGCTTCACTCACATTTTTGTACAGAAGCCCCCAAAAATCTATATCCACAATTCTTTTATTTGTAACGATATAAACATTAAAGTACCAATTTAAGAAAGACTCCAATGCAAAAGCTATGGTAATAAGGTACCAGACAAGAACAATTACGCTTTGATATTTTACAGGAACGGAGGCGGAAAAATTCAATTCATAAGATAAAGACAGAATCATCAAAATTAAAGGGGAGGCAGACATTAAAAACGCCGTTAGCATCCAGCCGGTGTTGGTTACGGGATGGCGGCGGAGGAGATATAAAATTTTCTCGTTGTTTTCTTGAGATTCAAAGAAGGTATGTTTAGGGTTTTTGATAAAAGCGGCAAGGGTCTCCATATCTAAATTATATCACAAACTTACCACTCGGCGGTTCTTTTGTATATCACGGATATATTGTCTGAATAAACCTTTTCCCAAAAATTGTTTTGTTCAAGGGTTTTTGATAAAAGCGAGTCCTTTCGTATGAGAAAAAAATCTATTTTGTATTTTCTAATCAGCTCCCCGGCGTTTATTTTTACTGTGGTGATATCTATGTAATCAGCAAAAGCGTTTTGACCCCGTTTGTTCCAAGACGGCATTCTTCCATCTACGAATGTTTGCGCCTCTGGATATTTCCATATCAGGAATCCTCCCCACCCATAATAGTTAAACATATTGCCTTGATAGCTGTTTTCTTTTAGAAAAGCCACAGCTCTTAGGGGGTACCCTCCAACTAAAAAAATCTTGTTCTGATTGGAGCACGCATACAATGTAAAGGCAAAGGTGTATAGAATATAGATTATAAACATACCCCCATATAAACGAAACATACCTTTTATAAATAGAGAATTGTTTGGAGGAAGTGTAATTGTTTTTCCTAGAAAGGTTTGGGTGTTAAAATACCTAAACCATAAACCTAATGATAACAAAGCGAATGGTCTAATAGCGTAGGTAAAGCGTATAGTAGCAATTCCTGCCACAGCTATTGCTAAAAGTTCCCCTAGAGATAATTCCTTTTTTTTGTACCAAAGTATGATAAAAGTGAAGGAGAAAATCAGAAGGTATAAATACAGGTAAGCGTCTTTATTGGATAAACTTGTCCATTCTGCGATATGCTTAAATTGTAGGGGTTGGGTTTCTTTTAGTAATGTTTTCCACAAAAAGTCTTTATAAGGGTTTATAAAAGTTGCAAGTGCTGATAGCACGAAAGAGCAAAGCAAAAGTATTATATTTCTGCCCGGTTGGCTATTCTTTTTGAGAATAAAAAGAAATGTTTCTACAAAAAGTATCCCTGCAACTAGCAGGAGTCCCGCAACAAAATCAGCGTGTATGTTTGCCCAAATAAGAAATACAAAAGGAATAAAAATTAATCCTTTTACAGATTTATTATATAAGAAATCTTTAAGGATATTCCATACAATTACCAGCAAAAATGAGCTAAACACAAGAGGTCTAACTCCCATATGCGTTGGTTTTATAAGCAGTGAAAAAATTAGCAATATTCCCAACTCTTTGAGGGACACTGGAAACTTTTTTTCTCTTGCTAAGAGAAGAGAAAAGGCGCTGATTATAGAGAATACGCTTGTTAATAGTATTATCCCTCCGAATTTATACACGGTATACATAACAACCTGTGTTAACCAGTATGAATCTGCCCATGTGTAAGCGGGCATTGTGTAAGAAAATAAGTTGTAAATAGGAACACTTCTGGTATTGTAAATGATCTCTCCCATTTTCAAATGCCACCCTAAATCAGGGTCTATCGGGGGAGCAAAAAGGATGATAAGTAGTAATAAAAATGACATAATTCCTTTTGGGAAATTTGAATGTATGGTTAATCTTTTGTTGCAAGCAGGGGTAGGTGTAGATATACTAATCATAATATTATCAAATTTTAACATAGCTTTTATGAGAAAGTTATTACTGTTGGTAGTTATATTGGTTTTGGGGGCATCTTTAAGGTTTGTTGGACTAGGCAGGTACCCTCAAGGTTTTAGTCAAGATGAGGCCGCCAAAGGTTATAACGCTTATTCTATATTAAAAACGGGTAAGGATATGAGGGGTAACCATATACCTTTACGCTTTACGGATTTTAGCGACAAAAGGCCCTATACGATTATCCTTTATACTTATCTTCTTGTGCCTTCCATTCTAGTTTTTGGGTTAAATGAGTTTTCCGTGCGCTTGCCAGCGGCTGTTGTAGGCACTTTGACGGTTTTTGTTTTATATTTACTTACAAAGAAAGTATTTAAAAACGATACAGTAGGATTATTAGCGGCTTTTTTGCTCTCTATTTCTCCGTGGCATATATTGATGAGCAGGGTTGGGCTAGAGGCAATTACTTTCCCATTTTTATTTCTTACCTCCTGGTATATTCTTATTATCGGCTTAGAGAAACCTAATTTTGGTATATTAGCAGCCATAACTCTAGTTGCCTCTTTTTATTCTTACCAGGCTAGCTATGTTGTAATACCCGCCTTTCTGACATTTTTTTATATTTGCTATAAGGATAGGCTAAATCGTTGTAAGAACAGCTGGAGGTTGATTGTTTTTCTTGTTATAGCTGGGATATTACCTTTAATTTATTTGTATATTAAGGATTTTCCTACAATGGCCGGACATTTACGAGGGGAATCCCTTTCCAATTCTGTACGAAGTGAGATATTCCTCCCTCTAGCTATCTTATCAGGAATATACCATTATGTGTCCCCTAGGTTACTGCTTTTGTATCATATTCCAACACTTGTGGGTTTTTACTATGGCCTGCTTTTATTAGCGAGAGACGCGCATAAAGAAAAAAAGTTGCTATGTGAGGAAGTATTCTTGCTATTACTTCTTGGTATTGTAACTGTACCCAGCGCTTTTTCTTCAAACAGCAGTATCCCTAACATTACTAGAAGTATAGGAATGATTGGGATTGTGGAAATGCTTGCCTCCTATGGAATTTATAGAGCTAAAGATTATTTCTCGCCTTCGTTTGGCAAACTATTCGTTTTTGCCATCTTCTTAAACTCAATGTTAATGATTTACCTTGGGTATCCAAAATATCTAGGTTCCTATATTTGGTTACAATATGGATTTAAGGAGGTGGTTAAGTATGTGGAGAATACGGGAAACAAATACGACAGGATAGTCGTTACGGACAAGGCCAATCAGCCTTTTATATATTTTTTGTTTTATAGCAGGTTCCCTCCCGAAAGGTTTCACAAAGAAAGGGTAGTGCGGGAATACACGAAACATCGTGTACCTTATGAAAATGTGCTATCCTTTGATAGGTATATTTTTTGCGACATAAGCGAGTGTTACGGTAAGTACAACAATGCACTTTATATTGCGAGACCCAATGAGGTGCCAAATGTCGTGCCCTTGGAAAATGTTAGAATAGAAGGTAAAGAGGTTTTTAGTATATTGATTTCAAATAAATGAGGATTTGTAATGATAAAAATATCGGGAGATTACCAATACAGGGCTTTACATAAGGGTCCAGCCCCACAATGTTTGTGGCACTATAACAAATTAAACTTTACGAAATGTTTAGGAATAGATTTTAAAAACCTTAAGATAGTGGATGTGGGATGCGGATCCGGTAACTTTTTGTTTGAGTATAAGAATCATTTTAAATATGGTATAGGTATAGATATAAATTATGAGGCAATATCCTTTATAAGGGAGAGGATAAAAAGGGAGCGAGTAAATAATGTTGATACTATGGTTAGGGATATGTTGAAAGATAAGATCATTCTGAAGGAACAGGTGGACGCTGCCGTATGCCTAGACTTTCTAGAGCATTTTAAAGAAGGTGTTATTGGAGATACGGTTATTCCTAAAATTAGGGAACTTATACGAAAAGGGGGGTTTCTCATTGTTACAGTACCCAATAGGGTGAGCTATTGGCCGTTGCTGGAGAGAATGCTGGACTTTCTAAAATTGGTGCCCGCATTAGGTAAGGAACAGCATTTAACAAGTTTTGACAAAAAAACACTTTCCAAGCTATTGATAAAAGAGGGGTTTAGCATAAAGCATATAGGGACATTTAACCATGTGTCTCCTTTTTTGTTCTCTAAAAAATTTGCCGAACTTTTTTTGCCCGTGGAAGTTAAATATTTGAAGGCATTAGGTCCTTTAATATTCGTAATTGCTAGAAAAGAAGATTAAATCATTGAGAAAAATTTCAATTAGAAGGGGGTTTGGGATGGGTTCTTCGTTTAATAATTCATTGAAGATAAAATGCTCTCAATCTCTGACTTTTCAACCATAGTTTCAAATTGTCCTGTAATAGTTGGTTTTGAGGGGATTAAACTAAGTTCTGAATTGCTTCCAATTTGAAAAACATAGAAATAATTACCAGTAAACTTTCCCTGCTCCCAAAGCTGCCTTTTAAAGACATTTGCAGAGTAATTTTTTCCTTTTATTGAAAAGGAAATTTTATCTGCTTTCTCGCAATAGGACTCATTTGCGCATATAGCTCCCGAAGTAGAGTATATTTCAAAACTCCCAATCCAAATTTGTGGCAATTCGTAACCACCTTGTATCTCTTTGCCATTTTCTTTTGTAAGCTCCAAGGTCGGCGAATTGTAAGATTCTATTTGTTTGGCGGACACTTTCCAATCTAAAGGATATTTTAGAGTAAAGTTACTGGTTTTATAGGTTTTTGCTCCTTTCATACCCACACTAGACATATATTCAGGAATATTTTCAGAAGTATCTTTATAAATGTTTTCTGGTTTAGTTTTGGAAAAAATATCAAGGATAGAGAAAATAAATGGTTTGCACAAGCCACCAACTAAAGGTCCCTGCTTTAGAGAACAACAATAAGAACCAATAGGACACTGAACATTATACGACCAATCCCCACCACAACTCGCCCCTGTTTTGGAAAGTTTTTGATAAAGATTAAACTGCCACAAACCAAACAGTCCAAAGACAAAAACGCACACCAAAATTAAAATCCAAACATTTTGATTTTTCATAGATTGTGTAACCCTCTGTTTTTAGTGTATCACTGTTCTCTTTTGTCAACAAGACTATTAGTTAAAAAACTGAGAGAATTTAGGTAATATTTACTAGAGTATCCGCAGTAGTAATAAAACGGGAAGACGCCTCGTACAAACTCTTTTGGGATAAAGCTATGAAACATAGCAGGTGTGTAGGGCAATTGAGTGATCTGGGGAGATGCGGGTTCAAATCCCGCTTGTGGCACCAATACAGAACGAAGCGGCTTTTTCAAAGCCAAAAGGTGGGACATGCTCCGCGCGTGCGACATCATTTGTTTTGAAAATAGGTTCTAACTTGGTACAATAAAGACACCCCGTCCATTATTGATTGACAAAATCTACTTCTTTTCCACATTAAAAGGGTGCCTGTTTTTATGGGTCATCCGACGCCGGGCAGAGTGTAATGGTATGGTAAAACCCCTATTTTTGTATTCCCCCTTTTACTCTCAAAAGAATTTTCTCTATTATATATAAAACAAGCGTTCGGTTTATACTTGCCAATAAAACTTATCAAACTTTTGCTTAGTGGTCTTTCCTCCTTTACCGAACTTTTAACTTCAACAGGAATTGCTTTTCCGGTCTTTGGCGATATTATCACGAAATCCACTTCCGCCCCCGTTTTTGACCGCCAAAACTTTACCCGTTCCAAGAGGTTTAATTCGTTTAAACGCAAATAGCAGGCGTTTTCAAAAGTTCCACCTTCGCTGAATTTAACTTCAGGGCTTCTTCCCTGAGCAAGTGCAAGCATTCCCAAATCCATAAAGAAAACCTTTGACGACTTTGTTATCTCCCTCCTAACCCTGCTGTAAAACGGTGGGACCATAGCAATTATAAATGTCTTTTCTAAAAGATGCGTATATTTCTTTATAGTTCTCTCTGTTACCCCAAGTGTTGATGAGAGCTCGCTTTTATTAACCATATTCCCAACTTGACTGGCTAATATCCTAACTAACGACTCAAAAACCCCGCTCTTTTCAACCTTGAGCAATGCCTCAATATCTCGCTCCAAATAACTTTTATAAATCTCTGATAAAACCGAGAATTTTTCTTCATAAGTTTGGCTTAATACAACTCTGGGATATCCTCCAAAGGCCATGTATTCATCAACCAACCGTGCCAACTCATATTTGTTTGAATCTATGGTACTATCTAAATCCTTAAGATTTACAGAAAGCCTGTTTGCTGCAAATTCAGAAAACGAAAGGGGCATACATAAAAACTCCCTCTTTCTTCCTGTCATAGGCTCCATAATATTTGCCTTAAGTTCTAGCGACCCTGAACCGGAAACCACAAACTTATAAGGCGTTTTCATGTCATATAGACCCTTTAAATACAAACCAGCGTTTTCCAATCGGTGTATTTCATCAAGAAAAACCACTCCTTCCATTCCTAACAGTCTCTGAACGCGATCAATTAAAGTGTGCTGGGTAAGAAAGTATTGCTTATCTTCCAGAATACCTAAGTTCAAATAAACAGCAGGTTTATTTGATGCTTTAAGCTCCTCCATTAATTTAAGCATTAAAGTTGTTTTGCCTGCCTGTCTAGGCCCTAAAATCACAGACATTTCTGGGCTATCTAAGTGGTTTTTCAGGTCAAAATATATCCTCCTGGACAAAAACTGCATAGTAATACTATTTTAGCAGGGGAAAATATGTTGTCAATAGCTACTTTTCTCTACTTCTTCTCCACATTAAAGAGGCCGCTCTTTAGGTGAATTGCCCCCGGCGCGCGAAGGTTAAACACATACTTAAAAGTATCCCCGTCAAATTCAAATGTTCCCTTATTAGTAACAACTTTAACACTATCGGTGTAGCCGCCGCCGCTGTAACCAACATCAACGGACGAGATTGAGGAAACACCTCCGCCGTATTTTTTTGATTCTTCTTTTACCTCATCTTCGTCCCAAATGCCGCTAATACCTTTATCCCAGCAGGAATTCGCGTCCACCTGCGATAGGTGTTCTTGGTCGTCGGAATTATGTGTAAATATAACCGCCGCGTTTATTATATCGGCAAATTCATCCTCATTTAGCCACGGGTGGTTTCTGCCACAGCTTGCCCTGCTTCTTGTTTTATACCATGCTTTATAAAACCAAGGAGAGCTAGAGATATTTTCGTACGCGTCTCCCGGCCAGCAGTTTTGACTATCGCATTTGGTATCCCAACCGCCATCGGTAGTGTGTCCAACAGACGAATAAGAATAGTTAAAGCCGCCGGAAGTAGAAGCGTACCAAGCGTTAACCACATTTCCGCTTTGTCTGCTCACAATCACCATTCCTTTTGTGTCCACAACAGCTTGTGTCCAATTCTCAGGAGTATTAGCAGACTTGCTGGCGGAATACACTTGGCAGCCTTCGTCCACGCATATAGGTTTGCCGTGTACATAAGCGTAGGAGCGAGCGGCGATAGCTTGAGCTTTAAGAGCCGCTAAATCGTTATCGTCCCAACTGCTTGGCATCTCGGCTATACCCATTAGATAATCCTCCTCAAAATTAAGTGTTCCCACTGCGGTTTCTATTTTTTCAGGCAAGTCTCTTTCCTCAATTTTTACATCTCCATAATACGCTTTTAGGATTTCCTCGTAGTCCTGCCCTTCTTTTGCCCTGCCGTAAGCCCCGTATTGGCTCATACCTTTTCGGTGGGGAGCGCCAAAAGAAAAAGCGGCAAACGCGGGGGAAA
>Ga0066637_10000267_pt1 | contig 31211 bp, 26 predicted proteins | sample CryGeyCG2014_020_FD_62737 | JGI IMG/M metagenome (GOLD analysis project Ga0066637, IMG submission 62737) | Groundwater microbial communities from aquifer - Crystal Geyser CG08_land_8/20/14_0.20 | ecosystem: Environmental > Aquatic > Deep subsurface > Groundwater | place: USA: Utah: Grand County...
GAACGGTAAAAACAAAACTTATCGAAGAAAGAAAAAAAAGAAATCAGCAAACAATTTGGCGTACAGGGCTTTTAAATTGGGATGATCTCGGAATCTCGTCGGCCACCGAGGGAATTAAAATAAAAGTATCGTCTGGGTATAGCCTTCCCCTCCTAATTTCCGAAACCCTAAAAAGAGGAATTACGGGGTTGGAATTGTTTTCCGGAATTCCGGGAACAGTTGGGGGAGCAGTGTGGAATAACATACACGGCGCCGACTGGTTTTTTGGCGATTTTTTGGATGAGGTAGAGGTTTGTAATAATAATGGTAATGTATACTGCATAAAAAACGATAGGTTGTCTTTGGAGTATAACGATTCATACTTCCACACGCACGATTTGTTAATTGTTTCTGCTACTCTAAATTTATTTTTAGGGGATGTAAAACATGCTAAGGAAACCTCGAAAGAATGGATTAAAAGAAAAACAGTGCAACCTAAAAATTCTGCTGGATGTATTTTTTCAAATATTACCGAAGAAGAAAAAATTAAGGCCGGTTTAGATAATCTTTCAGTGGGTTATATTATAGATAAAGTTCTAGGTCTTCGGGGATATCAAGTAGGTCAGGCTAAAATATCCGAATCCCACGCAAATTTTATTGAAACTTTTTCGGGCGCAAAAGCTTCCCATGTGGTTGCTGTGATCGATCATGTAAAAAATCTCGCCAAAGAAAAGCTGGGGTTAAATCTTATTGAGGAAATAGTTAGAGTAGGTGAATTTTAACAAACTTTATGAAAGCACATATTGCAGGAATCGGGGGGGAGGGGTGGTCATGGATAGCAAAAGTTCTTCTTGAAATTGGATGGGAAGTTACTGGTTGCGATTCCGGAAACATTAAATTAAACCCCCACATCAAGGAGCTTTCTGCCCATGGTCTTAAAGAAGCATATCAGGGAAATTCACCAACTCACATAACAAAGAAACTAGATTACTTTCTATATACCAGCGCGCTTTTATCTTTACCGATTAACAAAAGAGAGTTTGACAAAGCTCAAGAACTTAATATCAAGTGCTACGACCGCAATAAATTTTTCCCCTTGTTTCTTAAAGATAAGGATGTAATTGCCGTGGCGGGAACTCACGGTAAAACGACAACTTCCGGAATTACCGCATTTCTCTTGGACTCCCTTGGCGATAAATGTGGGTTTGGAGTAGGGGGGACCTTAAAAAATTTTAGGACTAACGGAAGGGTGGGGGAGAGCGCTAATTTTGTCATAGAGGCTGATGAATTTGGCGATGCTTTCTTGGGACTTACACCAAAAATTGAAATAATTACTCACCTAGAAAACGATCACACAGACTACTTCCCCAGGTTTAACGACATGGTACGCTCGTATGACAAGTTTGTTAATTACCTTAAAAATAACGGCGTAATTATTTATTGTAAGGATAATCCGGTACTTAATAAACTTGTAATTTCATCTAATAAAAGATCAATTTCGTATGGATTTAACAGTAATTCAGACTGGGTTTTAACTGATCTCAAAATTACAGGTTTTACGACATATTGGACCATTCGTTTTCAAGGAAAAAATTATAAAGCAGAAATACCTTTTCCCGGAACCCAATACGCTTTAAATGCCACCGCTGGGATTATTGCTTGTTACGAGGCCGGTTACGACATTGCCGAAGCGGTAGGTTTTTTAAAGGGATATCAAGGAGTGGAAAGAAGATTTGAAATTAACAAAGTAAAAGGTATCACAATTGTTAACGATTACGGTCATCATCCAACAGAAATTCTTACGACTATTAAAGGAGCAAAAGGAATAGGGAAAAGATTAATTGTGATTTTTGAACCACATCAATACAAAAGGTGTTTTGATTTAAAAAAGGATTTTGAAAGGGTTTTTGATGGTGTTGATATATTAATTCAAACGGAAATATTTGCATCAAGAGAAATCCCACCATATCCAATAACAAACGAAGAGTTTTTTAAGATAACAAAGAAGGGATTAAGCAGGTCGTATTATATCCAGTCGTACCATAACATTCCGACATTTATAAAACGAATATCAAAATCCGGGGATTTAATATTGGTTTTTGCCGTGGGTCATGGAGGTTGGATCACTGAGGATCTTATAAAGGGCATATCGCAAATTAGGCCACTGCCCGATTTCGGGCAGTGGCCTAATTTTGGCCGTCCTTGCAAGATTTTAGTAATGGGATTAGGGGTAAATGGAGGTGGGGTTGCGGTGGCTAGATACTTTGCCGAAAGGGGCGATGTAATCACAATCACCGATTTAAAAAACAAAGAGTTCCTTAAAAGTTCAATAGATCAATTGAAAGATTTTAAAAATATTAAATACCATTTAGGTTTTCATGACGAAAATGATTTCCGGTCTCACGACCTAGTTATCCGTAATCCCGGAGTGCCTCGAGAGTCAAAATACCTTCAGATTGCTAAAGAGCACGGCGCCGAAGTTACTCTACAGGAAGGAATTTTTTTTAAAAATTGTCCTACAAGCAACATCATTGGTGTCACTGGAACTAAGGGAAAAACCACAACCGCGTACCTTATTTACGAGGTTCTTAAAGCTAATGGTAAAAAAGTTCATTTAGCGGGAAATATGCAACTCGGTGTCTTGGATATTCTTTCTAAAATTAAAAAGGACGACTTCGTGGTGTTGGAGCTTTCCAGTTGGCAGTGCGAGGCGTTAGACGATGTCAAAATGTCGCCCAGAATCTCTGTTATCACAAATATCTATCCCGACCATTTAAATAGGTATAAGTCGTACCGCGATTATGCGATGTCTAAATCGTCTATTTTTAAATATCAAGAAGTAAAAGATCATTTTATTACCGTTAAAGGTGGTAAATTTACAAAGCAATTTTTTGATCTCTGTATCTCCCATAAACACTTAATTGGGGCTAATTCCTTTAAAGTGTCCAAACCCCTACTTACAGGTGAGCACAATCTTTTTAATATGATGGTTGCGCTAAAGGTTTCGGAAATTCTAAAACTTGATTTTAGTAAATCTGTCCAAGCTATAACAAAATTTAAAGGTGTCCCCTATCGTCAGGAAAATATTGGGATTGTAGCAGGAGTTCCTTTTATTAATGACACGACCGCGACAAATCCAACATCGGCTATTGTTGCAACTCAGTTGTTTAAATCGCAACGGCCTGTTGTTATATTGGGCGGCGCCGATAAAGAGTTGGATTTTTCTGAACTTGTAAAATACATCGCAATTAACGATATTAAATATGTACTACTAAGGGGCTTGGCGTCAGACAAATTGGTTAGATTGGGATTTGATAAAAGTTTGATATTTAATAATTTCGCAGATGCTATTTCCGAAGCGTTTCTTTTGGCAAGAAGAAATGGTGGTTGTGTGCTTTTATCCCCCGGAGCCGCAAGTTTTGGATTATTTAAAAATGAATTTGATCGTGGTGATCAGTTTAACGGATATTTTAACAAACTCAAAAAAATATATCAGATAAAACGGTTACCAAAATGCGACTCAAGACTTGTGGAAAAGGGCGATGTTTTTGTAGCTATTAAAGGGGTAAAGATCGATTCTCATCAGTTTATAGAACAAGTTGCAATTAAAGGCGTCGCTGTTATTATCGGAGAGAATTATTCAAGTGCGATCGAAAAAAAATACCCCAATACAATTTTTCTTAAAGTATTAAAGTCACGAGAAATATATTCGGATCTTTGCGCATATTATAACGAGGATCCGCAAAATAAACTTAAGATAATTGGAATAACTGGAACCGATGGAAAAACCACTACTTGCCATTTTCTTAACTCCATTTTAAACGCTGCCGGATTTAGGTCGGAAGTTATTTCAACCGTGTCTTCTCCGGGGTTGCATACTACAACACCCGATCCTGACATTTTATTTAAAATGTTGGCCAATATGGTAAAAAGGAAAGTCGAATATTGTGTTTTGGAGGTAACTTCCCACGCTTTGGATCAGTCGCGGGTTTCTCCAATAACATATACCGCCTCTTGTATTACAAACGTAACGCCGGAACATCTGGATGCTCATGGAACATACAAGAACTATTTACAGACAAAGGCAAAGATATTTTTACAATCTAAAGCGGTTTATTTGAATAGTAAAGGTAGGGGGTACGAAAGTTTGTTAAAATTATCCCACAAACTTCCGTCCCTAAAAATCATCAGAGAAATCGCGAATATCAGTTATTCTAAAAATTGGAGCCAGATTTTCCCCGGAAGTTACAATGTCCAAAATGCTGTTTGCGCCGCGTCTCTTGCAAAATTCCTTAATATTTCCAATAAAGATATTAACATGGGGTTAAATTGCGCAATTCCTCCCGAGGGTAGGTTTGAATTTGTCAAAAACAATCTTGGGATAAACATCGTGATTGATTTTGCCCATACCCCGAATGCTTTGGAGAGTCTTCTTAAAACTGTTAAAAAGATCAAAAACCTGTCATCAAAAATCATTACTGTTTTTGGATGTGCCGGTGAGCGGGACCATTACAAAAGGCCAAAGATGGGGGTAATTTCTTCAAAATATTCTGATTTTGTCGTTGTTACATCCGAAGATCCAAGAGGTGAGGATCAAGATACTATAATCAACGACATTATCCGTGGAAATCCTCGGTTTAAATTTGCTAGAATATCGGATAGGGGTAACGCGATTAAAGAATCCATCAAACTTGCAAAGAAAGGAGATTGGGTTCTAATCTGCGGTAAAGGACACGAGAAATCGATGAACATCGGTGGAGTTGAAACGCCGTGGGATGATAAGGAGATAATAGGGGCGTGTTTAAAACTATTATGAAAAAAACAATAGTTGTATTTTTTGGTGGAATTTCTCCCGAACACGAGGTATCGGTAATTACTGGCCTCCAAATTTTGGCTAATTTGGATAAAGAGAAGTATCTTCCAATTCCAATTTATGTTGCAAAAGATGGGATTTGGTACACTGGAGATAATCTTTTTAACTCTGAAACATATAAAAACTTATCTAATATTCCTATATATTGTAATCAAGTATATTTCTCGCCAGAGGGAACGAGCTGGTCTTTAAAAATTTGTCATAGAGGTTTTTTTAAGCCGGAATCTTCCGTTAAAATTAATGTTATTTTTCCGTGTTTTCACGGAGGCTTGGGGGAAAATGGCGGATTTCAAGGCTTATTTGAAATTACTGGGATTCCTTATGTTGGTTCCAGTATTTTGGGAAGCGCCTTGGGGATGGACAAAGTTTCCGCGAAAGCCGTCTTTGCCGAAAGTGATATAGTCCAAAGTGACTATATTGCATTTGATAGGAGATCTTGGGATAGAGAAAAAAGTAAGATCCTTAAAAATATTAGAACCAAACTAAAATTTCCCCTTTTTGTTAAGCCTGCCTCATCTGGATCAAGTATTGGTGTCTCCAAAGTTGTTGACGATACTGGGTTAGAAAATGCTGTAGAAGTCGCGTTTTGTTTTGGAACCCAAGTTCTTGTCGAAAAAGCTATCCAGAACGCGCGCGAAGTAAATGTATCTGTGATGGGGAATATTGGTGGCGATTTCGAAGTTTCGGTATGCGAGGAAGTTTTTGCCAAGGACAACTTTTTAAGTTTTGATGATAAATATAAATCAAATAATAAAGGGGCCAAGGGCATGGCGGCGACAAATAGGATGATTCCTGCAGAAATTTCTAAAGATCTAGAAATAAAGATTAAGGAAATTGCTATGAAAGCGTTTAGATTACTTTCGTGTTCAGGTATTGTTAGGGTAGATTTTCTTATTAAAGGCTCTAGTATTTATCTTCTTGAGGTTAATACCATTCCCGGTTCTTTTAGCTTTTATCTTTGGGAAGCGTCCAAAGTTAGATTTTCCGCGCTTTGCGATAAGCTAATACAATTGGCGGAGGAGACACATAAACAAAAATCCAACCTTTCAACTTCTTTTTCCGGTAATTTGCTTTCTAATATCGGTGCTTCCCTTATAAATTCCAAGTGAAAAAGGCATATCGAGAAAATAGAGCACTGCCCTAATTCTTAATAATTGTCGGTAAGATCATTTTCGATGAGAATTACTGGAGATTTTATGTTAAGAGACTCTACAGTTTTATTTAAAAGTTTTATTGATTCCATATAAATAATTTTAAATTTAGTTGTGATTCCCTCTGCCAGCGCAATAGTTCTTTCATTTTTCCCAACAAGAATAATGTAGTCGCACATCTCATCGCAAAGTTTTCCAAGTTCCCGATGAATCTCCTTTGTTTTACTACCTAGCTCAACGATTCCGGGAGTGGCGATGATTTTTATTCCCTTAAAGCCTTTTAGTGCACTCAAGGCCAGTTTAAAACCATCTACATTACTGTTATAAGAATCGTCTAGAATTGTCCAGCCATTATCTAATATCTTTACTTCAAGTCTGTGCGAGAAAGGTTTAAGTTCTGTCAATTTTTTGTCTATACTCGTCTGCGTAAGACCGATAATTTTGGCCATTGTTGCCGCGGCAATCGCGTTTGTTATATTGGCAGTGCCGATTAGACTAAAATTAGTAATGTTAATGTCCTCAAAACTATAAAATACTGGTTCGAGTTGATTGGGAGAATTAGAGACATATGGAAGATAGCTGCTAGTGATTAATTCGCAGTCGTGGTTTAAAAGGCATCTTGTTTTATCTGTTACCGCTTGGATTAGTTCAAACTTGGCCTTTATTGTGTTCTCAATCTTTCCAAATCTTTCTAAATGTTGTTCGTTAATCCCGGTCAAAATAGCATAGTCGGGTTGTGCCATTTTGCAGAGTTCCTTAATCTCTCCAGTTTTGTAGGCTCCCATTTCGCAAATAAAAAAATCGTAAGATTCATCAAGTTCCAGATCAATCACATTCTTTATGCCAAAAAGAGTGTTGTAACTTTCCGGAGTTCGAAGAACTTTGTAGTTGTCTTTTAAAATTTGATATAGAAATTCTTTGGTGGTAGTTTTACCATACGATCCTGTAATACCAATTACCTTTAGCCCTTTAGATTTTAGATGGAGGATTATTTTTCTGGTTTTAGATATCGCGAGTTTTCGATTTATAGCTTCATAAGGGCGTCTTGTGACAAGCGCAAATACCACAAATATCCAAGGGAAAAATGCTAGGAAAAGTCCAAATAACAATCCAAAAATCCCCAACACTTCAAACAATCCTAAAATTATAATCAAATACCAAAAACCCGCGCAAACGGCAATAAATTTTGCCTTATAGGTCCAAACTAGGGGCTTTTTGCCTTCTAACGCTTTTCCAAAGGGGTTTTTTAAAACCCATTTTAAAAACCTTCTAATTTGGTAATCCTCAAGTTGAAGGATAAGTATGTAAGAAATTAAATTCATTATATTGATTAGGGTGGAACCCTTTAGGGTTCCACCCTAATTCTGCTCTAAAAACTCTGTGACAATCTCTAAAAATTTTTCGGGTTTTTCGGTATGGGGACTATGCCCCGCGCCCCAAACAATTCTAAGCGTCGCATGGGGAATTAGCTCCTTAAATTTTTTAGCGTGTGTAATTGGTAAGATCTCATCACGATCTCCCCACAATATCAGCGTTGGAATCTTTATTTTTTTTGCATGTTCTGTAAGATCCGTCAAAACAATTTTTTTAAATGTTGGTAATAGTTCTTTTGCCATTTTATAATCGCTACTGCCTACAAAATCAAATATAATTTTAGAAAGCGGTTTTGGTAATATTTTTATTATTGGCTTTCCAAAACCTATCGCCGTAAGAAGAAATTTTGATTTAAAATCCTTAATTGGTAATCCGGCGGAGTCAATCAAAATTACCTTTTTACATATCTTAGCCTTTGTTCCAAGGATTAATGCGATTCGGCCGCCAAAAGAATGACCGGCAATAGTTAAATTATCAAGTGAAAGCTTTTTAATAAATGTCTCAACAAAATTGGCGTAATCAAAAATATCCCAAGAGTCGGGAGGAATTTGTGTTTGACCAAATCCGGGAAGGTCAACAAGGATCACATTTATAGATTTAGAAAGTTCATATGAGGTTTTTTCCCATATCGTTAAATTATTCTGCCAGCCATGGAGAATTAAAATATTTTCCTTGGATTTCGGGCTAGGAAATATTTTGTAGTTTGTGAGAAGGTTACTGACTACTATTTGCATTGGATCAATTAGGGAGTTTCCCTATTTAAATTCAAGATATTGGAAGTTTTGGTGGTTCCTCATGCGACGGGAGTTCGCCAACCCTTTTTAATTTACTCTGAATCACCCTAGTCCTTGTTCCCACAAGTTCATCAATTTCCCTGCCCGCCTCGTTAATCTTAAGTTTTGCTTTTTCTAAAACTCCGCCAAATTTTTCAAACTCTGTTTTTACTTCCCCGAGAGTTTGCCAAACCTCGCTGGTTCTTTTTTCTATGGCAAGGGCTCTAAAACCCATTTGAAAGGAGCTTAGGGTTGCCACAAGTGTCGTGGGTCCAGAAATCATAACTTTAAAATCACGGCGGATACTTTCATATAAAACATTTCGTCGTGCGACTTCTGCGTAAAGACCTTCAACAGGTAAAAACATTATGGCGTATTCTGTAGTATGTGGTGGGTCGAGATATTTTGTATAAATATCTTTAGCGTTTAATTTTATAGCAGTTTCTAGTTCTTTCGACGCCAACTCAATTTTTGAAAGATCTCCAGATTCATAGGCATCAATAAGTGTATGGTATTTATCCATAGGGAATTTAGAATCGATTGGAAACAAAAGTTCTTTAGATCCCGCATCTTTGTTGGGGATCCTTACGGCAAATTCCACCGGCATGTTAGATCCTGCTTTTGTAACTACATTCTTAAGATACTGTGAGGGAGTTAAAATTTCTTCCAGAATACTTTCTAGTTGGACCTCGCCAAAAACGCCACGGGTTTTAACATTGGATAAAACCTTTTTTAAATCTCCCACACCGGTTGCAAGATTTTGCATTTCGCCAAGGCCTTTGTGTACTAGTTCCAATCGCTCGCTGACCATTTTAAAGGATTCTCCTAGTCGTTTTTCTAAAGTTTCGTGGAGCTTTTCGTCAACCGTTTTTCTCATCTGCTCCAGTTTTGTGGCATTATCTTCCTGAATACTCCTAAGTTTTGTATCAACCATGGTAGAAAGTCCTGCTATTTGTTTAAAAAGCGTGTCACCAAAAGATTTAAAATTGTTGGAAAGTTCCTCGCGATTTGTTCTTAAGGAGTTTGCCGATTCTTTCCGGCTTCGTTGAAATTCGTCCTTTATTTGCAAATTACTTTTTTCGAATGCTTTAGCTACAATATCGCTGTAGTCAACCTTTGAGGTTGACTTTAGCGTTAAAGCTATAATAACGACAGATAGAACGATTAAGAGGATAAGAAGGAATAGAAGGATTAGATCAATCATCTAAATATTTTACCACGAACAAAAGATATTAGAGCGTCGCGTTGTTTTTTATCTTTTAGGATATGAGAGATTCCGGGGGCGACAGAAGCGATTACAATTACGCCAATAATCGGTAAGAGATATTTATCAACATCCGGAATAACGCTTCCCAGAAAATAGCCAATCAAAGTAATTCCAGTGGCCCAAAATAATCCCCCAAAAACATTGTAGGAAATAAAAGTACGATAGGACATGTTTCCTATCCCTGCAACAATTGGGGCAAAAGTACGGATTACGGGAATAAAACGAGCAAGGATAATGGTTTTTTTGCCGTGCTTTTCGTAAAACAATTCAGCCTTTTCTAGATTTTCTTTGTGAAAAAATGCGGAGTCTTTTCTTTGGAACAATCTTCTTCCAAATTTATGTCCAATCTCGTAGCCTGTGGAATCGCCCGCAACAGCGGCGATAAAACAAAGGAAAGTTAGAACTTTTATATCAAAAATTCCTTGCGAGGCAAGAAATCCAGCGGTAAACAAAAGACTGTCTCCGGGAAGAAAAAAACCAATCAGAAGTCCGGATTCGGCAAAAACAACTGTGAAGATACCAAGATAACCGATTGTGGGGAGAATAGTTGTTAAATTCATAGTGGTTATAGTACAGTGATGATAGAATATCTTCAATGCTGTATATTGTCGCAACACCAATAGGAAACATGAGAGACATTTCACAAAGAGCCATTGAGGTTTTAACAAGCGCTAATTTAATTTTGGCCGAAGATACAAGGTCGGCTGGTAAATTATTGCAGGCTTTGGGGATATCGGGGAAAAAAGTACAAAGTTTTTTTGAACACAATGAGGAACAGAAAATGAGTGGTGTCATAGATTTACTTAAGGCGGGAAGTTCCTTGGCGCTAATTTCTGATTCTGGAACTCCGCTTATTTCCGATCCGGGATTTAAGCTAGTGCGAGAGTGCCAAAAAGAAGGAATAAAGGTTGTGCCTATTCCGGGCCCGTCTGCGGTAATTGCCGCTTTATCTGCTAGCGGACTTCCTACCGATAAATTCTTGTTCGTTGGTTTTTTTCCTAAATCCAAAGGTAAGAGAAAGCAGTTATTGGGGAATATAAGGAAATCGCAAAAGTTGGTTAAAACAAGCGTCGTGGTGTATGAAAGTCCGTATAGACTGCTTACGACTTTAAGGGAAATAAGGGAGATATGGGGCAATATTGAAATTTGTGTCGCTTGCGAAATAACCAAGTTTTACGAAGATATCTCCAAGGATTTTGTCAATAATCAAATTGTCAAATTTTCTAAAAAGAAACCTAGAGGTGAAATAACCATAATATTTTAATAATATTTCATCCTGAGAATAATTGAACGGGCGAGATTACAATCGTATTTTAAATTTAATCAAGAGATCTAAGAAGACCGTGCTGGGCGCCGTAGAAACTTATTACGGCCCCAGCATTTTTGTTTCCCCACATTAAAGATGTTGGGATATCTTTTTCTTTTATAATCCCAGCCAAAAAGCCACTGGCAAACGCGTCGCCGGCCCCTGTAGTGTCAACAACATTTTTTGTATTAATTGCTTGTGACTCGTAAAAATCTACTCCGTCAAAACACGACACACCACATTTATCACGGGTAACCACAATTTTTTCCGGTCCAAGCAAAGAAAATTCGCGTAACATCTCTTTAACATCCCGATCGTTAAAATGACACGAACTCTTGTCTTCTCCAGGAAATTTACCTTTAAGAAGCGTGTACGATTCATAAATATTTAAAATCAGTATTTTGGAAACGGCGAGTATTGATTTTAATGATGACAAACCGAGTTTTAGTTGATGTTGACCCGGAACGAAAGCCAAACTAAGTTTTTCCTTTTTTACAAGTTTTATAACCTCTGTGGTCAACTTCTCGGTATTTGCGCCAAGGTCGGAAAGATATATCCAGTTAGTTTCCTTAATCCCCTCAAAGTTTTTTGTATGAGCTAAAAGATCGTCGTTCGGACCACGATACATTACAATTGATCGTTCACCAGAGTTTCCTACCATAATCGCGCTTGTGGATGTTTGTGCTTTATCATCAACTATAAGAAATTTTGATGAAACTTTTTCTTGTTTTAACCTTTGGGCAATTACTTGCCCGGAAATATCCATTCCTACCTTTCCCCAAAATGCGGTTTTTAAACCAAGACGAGACAAAGCTACAGCGGAATTTGCCGCACCGCCGCCGACATCGGTAAATAAATCATCAACAATGAATTTTTCACCCCAAGCGAGGTGCAATATATCGCCGTATACAGAGTAATTTTTGGAGATAAAAAAGGTATCTTGCGTCGCTCCGCCGATTGTAATTACATCAAAATAATTGGGCATGTATATCTAGTTTAAAATTAAAAGTTAAAAGTGTAAAGTAAGTATTATGATAAGTTTGCTTGAGGCTTCAAATTTTTCGTTAGAACATCCGGGAGCTCTTGTTTTAGAACTGCCAAAAGAAGAAAAAGCCAACCTTTTTGTTTTTCGGCATGGACAAACTCATGATAACATTCGGAGAATATTTTGCGGTCGGAGGAATTCTGAGCTTACTTTGGAGGGAATTCGTCAGGCCGAAACACTAGGTCTAAAACTTTCTAGAAAGCGGATAGACGTTATTTTAACCCCGAATTTATCAAGATGTCTTAAAACCTCTCAAATAGCTCTAAGATCCCAAATAAATCCTAAATTTGAAATAATGGATTCTCTATTAGAAAGGGACTACGGAAAATTAACAGGAAAAAGTAAAACAAAGCTTGCTAAAAAGGATCCCGTCTTAACGGCAAAATATCGCAGAGGGTGGGACTTTCCGCCGCCAAATGGAGAAAGTTTAAAAATGGTTTGGGAAAATCGGATATTTCCCTTTTGTAAATATCTTGAGGGGAAGATTAAGCGCGATAAAGTTACTATCGCAGTTTGTTGTACCAATAACACAATGAGGCTTATTAGAATGTATTTTGAAAAACTGTCACAAGAGGAAATGCTAACCTTGGAAAATCCTTTGGCGAAAGACTACGCTTCCTACGCTATAGTTTGAAAAAGTTCTCCTTGAATAGTTATAAGTCTATTGTATTTTGCCACCCTTTCTCCGCGTGAGGGAGCTCCAAATTTAACATAGTTTGCCTCCGCGCCAACCGCTAGATCTGCAATAAAATCATCATTGGTTTCCCCTGATCGGTGACTAACAATTACCGCAAGCCCAGCAGATTTTGCCAAGTTTATCGCGGTTAGAGTTTCGGAAACGGTTCCTATTTGGTTAGGTTTAATAATTACGCCCGAAATGCAATTTTCATCTATAGCTCTTTGGATACGGGTAGGATTTGTTGTTGTAAGGTCGTCTCCGACAACCATCACTTTAGATTGGTATAATTTGTTAATACTTGTCCAATCTGACCAAGCCTCTTCCCCATAAGGATCTTCAACTGAAAATAGTTTGTGGTCGTTAAACAACTTTGCAAAATCAATCCCCCGGCCAGTCCTTGAGGATTGGGCGATGTCAAGGGAGATAGGGGTAATAGGGGAAATACGGGACATAATTTTTAAGGCCTTGACATTGGTTAATTCCCGCGGGCTAAAGGCGCCTTCAAGACCAACCTGTGTTGATAAGTGCTCGTCTTCCAAATGATTCTTAATCTTTTGGTATAGTAGTACTCCCTCGTCAACGCTTTCGGTAACATACATCAGTTCCTGAAAATCTATACTACCAGAACCGTGTTTTCCGCCCTCAAACATTAGCATCATTAGTTTTGGTAAAGCCAGCGCCCCCGAGAAATAACCGATTTCGTTAATGTGTTTATATAAAGGAATATTCTTGCTTTTAGCTTGCGCCCTGCAAAAAGCAACACTTAAGGCAAGAATAGAGTTTGCTCCCAATTTGGCCTTATTTGAGGTGCCGTCTTGTGCAATAAGTTCGTTATCAAAATCTAACTGAGAGTCAAATTCTTTTCCGGCGATATCAAGAAAAATTTCTTCGGTTGCGGAGACTGCTTCGTAGGCTTGTAGCGCGAGCGCTTCCGATTTTCCAGTGGAAGTTCCAGAAGGAACGCTTGCAAAAGCTACAATGCCTTCGGATGTGGTTATGGTTGTTTCCAGAGTCCAAAACCCACGGGAATCCAATATTTTGCGTGGCTTAATGTTTGAAATTCTCATCTTATTTTGGTTTTCTCTAACTATGAGAAACCAATTCTTCCTCCGCCTTGTAAATAATCCCTCGCGTACGGTCTAAGGCATCCGGGCTTACCGAAACAGAAGTAACTCCAAGTTCTACCAACCGTTTTACCATTTTCGGATAATCCGAAGGTGCCTGACCACAGATAGAGGAAGTTATTTTGTGTTTTTGGCAAATAGAAACAACTCTTTCAATAGCCCACATAACTGCTTCGTTTCTCTCGTCATACAGGTGGGAGACTCTTTCATTGTCGCGGTCCAATCCAAGAATAAGTTGGGTAAGGTCATTAGATCCTATGGAAACGCCGTCAATTCCTGCTTCAATAAACTTGTCAAGTATTATGGCAGTTGAGGGGACTTCTACCATAATCCATAAGTGAAAATTGGGACCACGCCTAAGATCGCTATCGGAAATAATTCTTTTACAATCCACAAGTTCTTCGACGGTTCGAACAAAGGGGAGCATTAGATGCAAATTTTTAAATCCCTTTTTATTTCTAACAATTTTTAAGGCTTCAAGTTCCATAGCAAAAACATCTTTTTGCTCTACATAGCGAGACACTCCGCGAAAACCAATCATAGGGTTGGCTTCCAAACTTTCAAAGTCGATACCACCACGCAAGTTTCTAAACTCGTTGGTTCTAAAATCGGAGGCGCGGTAAATTACAGGTCTTGGATAAAACGCCCCAGCGATCTCTTCCATCCCCCCAGCCATTTTTTGGATAAACTCTAGCTGTTTTTTTTCCTTAACAAATACTTTGGGATGAGTTCCAATTTGCGCCATTAAAAACTCTGCCCGGAATAATCCCACACCGTCAACATTTTTTGCGGCAATGTCCTGTGCAAGATTAGGTTCACCTAAATTTACATATAATTTAGTCGCAGTTTTAACATCTTTGTATTTAACAAACTCGTTAATTCTTTCAAGTTTTTGACCTTCCAAAGAACCCTCATATATTAGTCCCAAGGTTCCATCAACGCTAATTATTTCTCCGTTCTTTAAAATTTTTGTGGCAAGACTTGTTCCGACAACGCAAGGAATTCCAAGTTCTCGGGAAACGATGGCGGCATGGGAGGTGCGTCCCCCCTGATCGGTAACAATGGCGCAGGCCTTTTTCATGGCGGGAACAAAATCAGGATTGGTCATCTGGGCAACCAACACCTCGCCAACTCTGATTTTTCCAATCTCTTTTACCGATTTTAATATGCGGACTTTTCCCGAGGCAGCCCCGGGAGATGCCCCCAAGCCTTCCAAAAGTGCGGGAGACGATCCTTGTTTAATGGAAAACTCCTCTTCGTTGCTACTTGTTAAAGTTGTTATAGGTCGGCTTTGGACTATGTATAAACGATCTGCTTCCATACCCCATTCCATATCTTGTGGAAATTTGTAATGGTCTTCTATCATTTGACCTATTTTGGCTAGTTTAATGATGAGATCGTCAGGAAGTTTTTGCTTTTGAGCGTTTATTTTAAGAACTGGAACTTTGCCGCGCCTTGTTAGTTTCCAAGTTTGCTTTGAAAGATTTTTTTCTACGATCTTAAAATCAAATTTGGAGATTAAATACTGATCCGGGGTAACTTCGCCGGAAACTATAGTTTGTCCCAGCCCGTATCCGGCTTCGATTGAGATTTGTGATTTATTGTTTGTAATGGGATTTACCGAAAACATAATACCCGAAACTTCGCTTTCCACCATAGCTTGAATTGGAACGGCGATTCCTACTTTAAAATGGTCGTAACCTTTTTCTTGACGGTAAAAAATGGCGCGGGCGGAAAATAATGAGGCCCAACAGTGCTGGACTTTTGTAACAACATCCCGCCATCCTAAGACATTTAAATAAGACTCCTGTTGACCGGCAAAAGAAGCATCAGGAAGGTCTTCGGCGGTCGCGGATGATCTAACTGCTACAAACCGGTCTTTATTTCCTGAAAGCTTTATATAAAAATCTTTTATTTGGTTTTCGATATCCACGGGCATTTTTGCGGCCAACATCGCTGTTCTTATATTAGTTGCCGCGCGTTCCAAATTTAAGGAGTTTGAAATATCAAGGGCCCTCGTCTCCGTTTTTATTTTCTCGCGAAGCGATGTCTTGTCTATAAAATCAAAATACGCTTTAGAAGAAATTACAAATCCGGGGGGTACTGGAAACCCTGCGTTATACATTTCGCCAAGATTGGCGCCCTTGCCGCCGGCAACGGGAATATCTTTTTTACCAATTTCCGAAAAATTAAGGCAGTATTTAGTTCGGTTAAACATAAGGGCAGGTTTTAAATTATCAATTAACAATTATCAATTTGATATGACCAAATCTAATACCTCTTTTACTATTTTATCAACGATATCTTTTGTTTTTCCTTCCACATTAAGTCGGACGAGAGGTTCGGTATTGGATTTGCGGAGATTAAATCTCCATTCTCTGTTGTTTACTACGGTAATCCCATCAAGTTCATCAATCAGAAAACCTAGTTTTAGAAAATGAGTTTTAATTATTTCCAATGTGGAATCGGCATTATCCACTTTATTATTTATTTCGCCCGAGGTTGGATAGCTCGCTCTTATATGATTTAAGATTTCGGATACTTTAATATCGCGCGTGCCGATGTACTCTAGAATCAATAAGGCGCTTATTATTCCGTTATCTGCGTAGAAATTATCCCGGTAAAAAAAATGACCGCTCGTCTCCCCCCCAAAAACTGCGTCATTTTTTCTCATGACTTCTTTAATAAATGAATGACCAGTCTTGCTAATAACCGCCGTTCCGTAAAGTTTTCTTATTGTGTCAACGATTGCCCATATTTGCCTTGGTTCGTGTACGATTTTTGATCTAGGGTACTTTAAGAGCATAATTTCAATTAAAATGGGCATTAAATAGTAACCGTTTGTTGAATTTCCCTTGTCATCAACAATCATCATTCGATCCCCGTCACCATCAAAGGCTATTCCAAGATCGCAATTGTTTTGCAGAACCGCCTCTTTTAAGGACTTAAGGTTTTCCTCCTTAAGAGGGTCGGGAATATGGTTTGGAAAATTACCATCCTTATTAAAAAATAATTTAATAACATTAAGATTAAGAGAGGTGAAAACTCGTTCAGCGAGGGCTCCAGATACCCCATTTCCACAGTCGACCGCTATTTTTAACGGCTTAATTTTAGCAGCGTCTACAAAAGATAGAACAAAATTGGCGTATTCTTCTAGTATATCAAGCTCTTTATAAGTTCCTTTTGTCTCTTTTCTTTCAATATCTAATGACATTGCTGAATCTTTTATTTGAGGCATTTCTCCATCGCCCGACACAGGATTAACTCCTTTTTTTGTAATCTTAAATCCGGTGTATTCTTTAGGATTATGAGATCCTGTAATTGCTATACCCAAGTCATAATCATATTTACCAACGGCAAAATAAATGGAATCCGTAGTCATTTCTCCTATGAAATCAACATCGCATCCGGAATCTAATAGACCCTCGATAAAGTTTTTGTAGACGGCATCGGATCCAAGTCGAACATCCTTGGATACAACTGCTCGTCTTGGTTTTAAAACATAACAAACAGCTTTTGCGATTGTATAGGAATTAGATTCATTTATTTGGCTTGGATACAGACCTCTAATATCTAATGCCTTAAAGATTGCAGGATCTATGTTGGTCATATTAATTAGCGGGCAGGGTAAATGAAAAGGTGGAGCCTTTACCTAGAACGCTTGTAACTTTAATTTTACCTCCATGTGTTTCTATTATACCCTTTGCGATCACAAGTCCCAAGCCCGTACCATTACTGTAACTTCCGTTAGGTTTTTGCAACTGTTTAAATCTATTAAATAGTTTTGGTAGATCATCTTTGGAAATACCAGATCCTGTGTCGGTAAGGTTAAAAACCGCCAGACCTTCCTTTTTGCATAATTCTAAAGTAACGGATCCTTTAGGCGTAAATTTAATAGCGTTGGAAAAAAGATTGGATAACACTCGCACAATCATATTTTTGTCAACTTCTGCAAAAACGGGTGTTTTAGGAATTCTTAACTTAAGGACAAGCTTTTTTCCTGTGGCCAAATTATCATGCATTTTAACTGCTTCTTCGGCCAAGATCCTTAGATCGGTTTTTGTCTTATCCAGTTGAAATTCCCCTGACTCAATCTTGGCAACATCCATAAGGTCGTTAACTATGGAAAGCATAGAACTTACAGCGCGTTTTATTTCCCAAATCATTTCTTTGTATTTCTCGTCGGTTAACTCTTTTTTTCGATCCTTAATAATATCAGCTACGCCATTTATTACGGTTAACGGGGCGCGGAGGTCATGAATCATCATATAAGTAAATTCCTTGGGATTTCTCGTCGTTTCATTAATCGTTGTAATTTTTGAAAATGCCAAAGACGCTTTATTTACAATATCGGCAATTTCGTCCACCTCTTTTCTACCTTTATAAAGGTTAGCGGTTGTGGACGAGAAGTTTATTATCGCCACAAGTGTTTCATCTTTATAAAAAGGAAGATTTAAAAAGGATACCGGAATAGCGCATTCTGTATCGCTTATCGGCAGATTTAAAAGTTCTGTCTTTATATCCAGAGACTTTTCTTTAAGAGGAGTTTTTGTGAGTTTTGCAAATTCAGATACAATATTTTTTTTAACTTCTAAAAAATAATTTACCGAAACAGGTTTACGCGAGACAACTTTAAGTGTTTTATTCTCGGCCTCAAAAATTACATACGAGATAAGATCATAATCTATCAATTTTTGTATCGAAACTATTACACTATCTATTATCTTGTCAATGCTAATAGAAAGTCCTGTATAGCTATAGATTTGGGAAAGCATAGAACACTCCGAGGTTTTTTTATTTAGCAAAAGCTTTGATGTTAACAAGTTGGATTTTAATGATGATAATTTACTGCGGTTCCTAAAAAAAGTTACCACAAAAACAGGCAGTACCAAAAAAATAAAATAAAAAGAAAAAGCGGAGGAGGCAGTCATATTAATCTCCGTTAAACCTTTAAAATATCTCGGATCTTTTGCACAATTTCAGCCGGAACTATTTTGTATTTTAATAGAAAATCCTCAGCGCCATTTTCCAAAGCCTCTCTGACATTTGCGTCGCTACCAAAATTAGTCAACATTATAACCGGGACCTTTTTTGTTAAAGGGTCGCTTTTTAATTCTTTAAGAATGTGAAGACCGTCTTTGTCGGGCAAAATAATATCCAGCAAAATAATGTTGGGATTTTCGGTTTTCGCTTTGTCAACGACGCCATTTCCCTTGTTATGCCAAACTACTTTAAATCCCGAAAGCCCCATCTCGGTAGAGTACATTCTATACAAGGATTCATCATCTTCGATGATCAAGACTTTTACCATAAAAATCACCTCCTTAATTATTGTTGCATCAAGATCATTATTTTGCAAGAATCTTTCACGAGTCGGTATTAAAGTGCTATACTAAAAAAATGATAAAGGCCATAGTGATATTTCTTGCCAATGTTACCGCCACCGCCATGCTATATCCTGCTTTTATCAACTTTCTCTACAGATTTTCCCTTCGCGAAAAAATTAGAAACGATGGACCAAAAACACATCTGGTAAAACAGGGAACTCCTACAATGGGAGGCCTGGCCTTTATTTTGTCTGTTGGAATTCTTACAATATTTTTTAACAAATCGGCTTATTATGGATATTTCCTTGCAGGAATTACCTTTTTAGCTGGGATATTAGGACTAATGGAGGATTTATTTAAGATTTATTCCCACTCCCATTTTCAGGATGCTTTTAGATCCTCGCTTAATCCAATTGTAACAATGTCCTCTCTTACTTCTAAAGCCTATAACAAACTTCTTTTGCCTTGGGATCTTTTTAAGGAGTTTTGGAGGACCGTTGGAAGCACTACCGATGTTGGTTTGCAAACCTATCAAAAATTTATACTGCAATCGGTCATTGCCGTAGTGTGTTCTTATTTTCTTTTTGTTGTTTTTGGTTATAACACGTTATGGATGCCGCTTTTTGGACATTTTCATTTAGGAATATTTTATCCTGTATTTGTGTATCTTGTGTTTATTGTTGTATTAAATTCCGTAGCCTTTACTGATGGTCTGGATGGACTAGCGGGCGGATTAGCTTTTATCGCGTTTATCTTTTTCTGGGTTATTGCGGAAATGCTAAATATTTATCCGGTTTCATTGTATTTAGCCGCTTTTTTAGGAGCCCTCTTACCTTTTCTATATTTTAATGTATTTCCAGCTAGAATTTTTATGGGAAATGTTGGTTCTTTTGCCCTTGGCGCCGCTATTGCTGTAGTGGCACTGCTTTTGCATCGGGAGGTTGCGATAATTTTTATCGCCTTTCCATTTTTGATTGACGGTATGTCCAGCGTTTTTCAACAGCTTTCGGTCAGACTTACCGGGAAACGAATATTTTTAATGGCCCCACTACATCATCATTTTGAATTAATGGGTTGGGTAGAAACAAAAGTTGTCTTTAGGTTTTATCTTTTAGCGATCTTTTCCGGTTTCGTGGGACTCTTAATTTCCTTAATTTAAACTTCATGAAGATCCTGCATAAATCCCCAGACTACCCGTTTCTGTTAGCTTTCTTGCTTCTTATTATTTTTGGAGTATTAATGGTCTACGATGCGTCGGTAGTGTACTCTTTAGATGTTTTTGGGGAAAGATATCATTTTCTGCTTCAGCAGTCTATGTGGGCCGGTTTGGCCATATCTCTGTTCTTATTTTCATTTCTTACTCCGTATAAATTTTTACAAAAAATATCTCCCATTCTATATTATATTGGAGTACTCCTTTTAATTTTTGTTTTAATCCCCACGCCACTTTCCCCAAAAATTTATGGGGCTCATCGTTGGATTATCTTCCCCTTATTTGGAGGTTTAAGTTTACAACCTTCGGATGTTATGAAATTTGGTTATGTTTTGTATCTATCTATCCTTCTTTCAAAAAGCTATACAACAAGCTTTACACTTATTAAAAAATTTTTTTTAGCAACCATAATCCCGGCGTCATTAATTATTATGCAACCGGATTTTGGATCGGCATTAATTCTTTGCGCTTCGGGAATAGCCATGCTTTTTATTACTGGGTTGCCGTTAAAATACTTTTTGATATCACTTCCCATGGGAATTTTATCGGCGATTGTGGCAATTTTAGGTTCAAATTACCGAAGGGATAGGCTTATGTCATTTATAAATCATTCATTAAACTCTACGGATCCTGCCGGGTATCATATAAATCAAGTGCTAATAGCTATCGGCTCCGGGGGAGTTTTTGGACTTGGTTGGGGACAATCCCGTCAAAAATATGGTTATCTTCCGGAAGTTTCAGCCGATTCAATTTTTGCGGTAGTTGGTGAAGAATTAGGCTTTTTGGGATGTACGATTCTAGTTTTATTATTATTTTTTATTATTTGGCGCGGAATTTTGATCGCGGAAAAATGTAAACTCCCGGCCAAAAAGATCGCTGTTATCGGAATAATTTCCCTATTTGCTTTTCAAACGCTTCTTAATATACTTTCCCAAGTTAAACTAATTCCCCTTACCGGAGTTCCACTGCCGCTTATATCTTATGGCGGTTCGTCGCTCCTTTTTACTTGCGCGGGGTTTGGGGTATTGCTTTCAGCGTCCCGCGAGTGCTAGACTAATTTAAACCATGCCAAAAGATAAGTTAGTAACAGTAATAGATGTAGGAAGTTGCAAGGTGGCTACAATTATTGCCAGCATAACCGAAGAGAGAGTTTCGGTTATTGGTGTTTCTACAGTATTATCAAAGGGAATAAGAAAAGGCGTCGTTGTAGATATTGATTCGGCAGTTGAAGCCATTGCGGAATCACTAGAAAAATCACAACGGATGTCAGGTTTTCCTGTATCTTCTGCTTTTGTTACCGTTAATGGCAGTCACATCGAGTCCATAAATTCTCATGGTGTTGTCGCAGTTTCTCATCAGGATTCTGAGATTACTGAGGACGATATAAAAAGGGTAACCGACGCCGCACAAGCAGTTTCGTTGCCGTCATCGCGGGAGATGATCCATGTTATTCCACGCGATTTTATTGTTGATGGCCAAGAGGGTGTCCACGATCCGTTGGGGATGAGCGGCGTTAGATTGGAAGTAGAAACAAACCTTATTCATGGGTCGTCTCCCGCTATTAAAAATCTTGCCAAATGCGTAATTCAGGTTGGTGTTTCGGTAGAAGATTTTGTTTTTTCCTCGTATGCTTCTTCGTACTCTGTTTTAACGGACACAGAAAAGGAGCTTGGAACAATCCTTTTAGATATTGGCGGAGGAACCGCCTCCCTTATTATATTTTGTGGAGGCAGTCCTTGTTATAGCTCGGTACTTCCAGTAGGTGGTCAAAATATCACCAATGATTTGGCGATAGGTCTTAGGGCCTCTCTAGATGTTGCGGAAAAGATTAAATTAAAGCTTGGAAAAGAAGACGAAATTATAAAAAGAACAGCATTTCCAACAAATGAGGAAGAATCGGTGCAAATTAGCCGCAACGAACTGGATGTATCGGAATTTAATCTTGATGCATCAACAATTTCCCGAAAATTATTATACGATATCATGAAAGAAAGGATGCGCGAATTGTTTACCCTTGTTGCTTTGGAAGTTAAAAAAGCCAATTACACAGGAAAGCTTCCCGCTGGAATTGTGTTAACTGGCGGCGGTTCTTTAACCTACAATATTATTCCTATCGCAAAAGAAGTTTTAAAAATGCCGGCGCGTATAGCAAAACCCCGCGGCGTTACGGGTCTCATTGATGAAATAGAGGGCCCAGCCTATTCTGCCGCGATCGGCACATTAATTTTTGGCGCTAAACAAATAAAAACTCAGGGAAGACAGCTATCCCCCAGAGGTAACCTAGTCCCGGGATTTATTAAAGGCGCCTTTGGTTGGGTAAAATCGTTTCTGCCATAAAAAAATATTAAATATTATAATAAATTATGTTGGTAAAACCCGAAATAGAACGCTTTGCAAAAATTAAAGTTATAGGAGTAGGCGGTGGTGGAACAAATGCCGTTAATAATATGATCGTCGGAGGTAATATACACGGTGTTGATTTTGTAGCTGTAAATACCGATGCGCAATCCCTTGCTCTTAGTCGAGCCTCTGTAAAAATACAAATTGGAAAAGATTTAACTAAAGGGCTTGGGAGTGGGGGTAATCCGGAAATCGGAAAAAAAGCCGCCGAAGAATCTCTAGAAGAAATTAAGCAGGCGTTAGACGGCTCAGATATGATTTTTGTTACGGCGGGTCTTGGTGGTGGCACAGGGACTGGAGCCGCTCCGGTTATTGCAGGAATTGCCAAGGCTCTTGGAGCTTTGACGGTAGGAGTGGTTACCAAGCCTTTTGATTTTGAAGGTATACGACGAGCCGAAAACGCTGGAACCGGTCATAAAGAATTAAAGGAGCATGTTGACGCTTTAATAACAATTCCCAATCAAAAACTTCTGGAACTTGCTGATCAAAAACTTTCACTTTTGGAAGCTTTTAAGACCGCGGATGGGGTTTTGGGGCAGGGGGTGCAGGGAATATCCGATCTTATAGTTATGCCGGGCCTTGTAAATGTGGATTTCGCGGATGTAAAAACCATTATGACAAACGCAGGATCGGCTCTTATGGGCATTGGTGTAGGAACCGGAGAAAATCGTGCGGAGCTGTCGGCAAAAATGGCAATATCGTCTCCGCTTCTTGAAGTTGATATATCTGGCGCCACTGGAATTCTCTTTAATATAGTTGGTGGCGTGGATTTGTCGATGCACGAAATAGACAAGGCGGCAAAAATTATTAGTTCGGCGGCAAACCCAGACGCCAATATTATTTTTGGCGCGGCAATTGACGATAAAATGACTGATGGAATTAAAATTACCGTTATTGCCACAGGATTTGATATGGATATTCAAGACGCTTTTAAAAAAATTAAAGAGTTTCCAAAAACGGAACTAGCACATGAGGAGGCGCAAAATGAATCCACAGAATTAACTGATGAAGATACCAAATATGATATCCCAACTTTTTTAAGAAGAAAGGTTAAATAAACGATATGACAAACCGTAAGATAGGTCTTGTAATATCTTATTCGTCCCTCCTTATAATTTTTATTGTTCTTTTTCTTATACTTTTATCTAGAGCTATCAATTTTGATAATGTGCTAAAATCACATGAGGAGAAGACAGAAGATAGAAAATAGAATGTTCAACGACATCCGCAACACAACCTTTCCAGTTATCGACAAAGAAATTCTCGAATATTGGGATAGAAAGTCGATTTTTAAAAAATCATTAGCCAAAAATAAAAATGGTAAAAAATTCGTCTTTTATGAGGGTCCGCCTACAGCAAACGGCTCTCCTCATTTAGGTCATGTTCTTCCACGAGCGTTTAAAGATTTATTTCCGCGGTATAAAACGATGAAAGGGTTTTATTGCGAGCGAAAGGGAGGTTGGGATACTCAGGGGCTTCCTGTGGAAATAGAGGTGGAAAAAGAGCTTGGATTTTCCGGAAAATTAGAAATAGAAAAATACGGAGTAGCAAAATTTAATCAAAAATGTCGGGAATCGGTTTTTAAATATGTGGAAAAATGGAATGATCTAACACGACGGATTGGATTTTGGTTAGATCTGGATAATCCTTATGTGACAATGGACCCAAAGTATATCGAAAGCGTCTGGTGGCTGTTAAAGCAATTTTACGATCAGGGACTGCTTATTAAAGACTACAAGGTACTTCCGTATTGTCCGCGTTGTGGGACGCCTTTATCCTCTCACGAGTTGGCTCAGGGGTACAAGGAAACAGTGGATACCTCGGTCTATGTTAAGTTTCCGGTGGTCGACCAACCTAATACATATCTGCTCGCTTGGACTACTACCCCGTGGACCATTCCCGGAAATGTCGCGCTTGCAGTTTCGCCGCAGGCCCAATATGTAAAAGTAAATACCGGTAACGATTTTCTAATCTTGGCCCGAGATCGTTTATCTGTTATTGATAAAAAATATGTCGTTGTTTTAACAATCCCCGGCGAGAAGCTCGTGGGTTTAAATTATGTCCCCCCGTTTGGCTATTTAAAATATGATAAAAAAGCGCACTTTGTTGTACCAGCGGATTTTGTGTCGTTAGAAGATGGGACAGGAATTGTTCATACTGCGGTAATGTACGGCGCAGAAGATTTTGAACTTGGAACAAAGATCGGACTTCCAAAAAAGCATGCTGTTGATCTTGAGGGTAAATTTATTCCAGAAGTAAAAGATTATTCTGGAATGTTCGTAAAAAAAGCAGATCCTTTGATCGTAAAGGATTTAAAAGAAAAAGGACTTCTTTATAAAAGCGAACCGGTAACTCACGATTATCCTTTTTGCTGGAGATGTAAAACTCCTCTTTTGTATTACGCATTAGAAAGCTACTTTATTAAGACCACCGCTAAAAAGGAATTAATCCAAAAGCTAAACGATAAAATAGATTGGCATCCATCTCACCTAAAGAAAGGAAGAATGGGGGAGTGGTTAAGTAACATGGTCGATTGGTCAATCTCCCGCTCCCGCTTCTGGGGAACCCCAATTCCTATATGGAGATGTTCTTCTTGCCAAATCGAAAAATGTGTTGGATCTTTTAGCGAGCTTAAGGATTATTACCCGGATATAAAGGATGATTTTGATCCGCACAAGCCAGAAATTGACGAGATTACTTTTAAATGTTCCTGTGGTGGGGAAATGAAAAGAGTTCCTTATGTGTTGGACTGCTGGTTTGATTCCGGTGCAATGCCCTTTGCTCAAATCCATTATCCTTTTGATAAAACAAAAGATATCGGTCAGCAATTTCCTGCCGATTTTATCTGCGAAGCTATCGATCAAACTAGGGGTTGGTTTTACACGCTACTAGCTATCTCCGCTTTGCATAACGGCTCATCCAGTTACAAAACGGTCTTAACCACAGGTCACGCATTAGATAACGAGGGCCGGAAAATGTCTAAATCCCTAAAAAATGTTGTAGATCCTTTTGAAGCGCTTGATAAATATGGGGCCGATATTATAAGGTGGAATTTTTATACAGGAGCCACTCTTGGAAACAATTTTCGCGCAGGTTTTGCCAATCTGGACGAGGTTAAACGACGGTTTTTTACAATTTTAGTTAATAGCGTTTCTTTTTTTGTGACATACGCGAATTTATCTGGTTTTTCTCCAAATCGTAAGTTATCTAAGTCACTTAAGTTAACAACTCTTGACCACTGGATTTTATCGCGCCTGAACAACACAATATTGTCCGTAACGAAAAGTCTAGATAACTATGACGCAAACGCCGCGGCAAAAGCGATAGAATTTTTCGTTGTTAACGATCTATCTACTTGGTACATTAGAAGATCAAAAAATAACTCATCAGCGGAATTTTTTGCACTCCTGCGCGAAGTATTTATTACGGTTACAAAATTAATGGCCCCTTTTGCTCCTTTTGTTTCCGAGAAAATATATTTAATCCTTAAAGGCCCACAAGAATCTGTGCATTTGGAAGATTGGCCAACTGTAAATAATGATCTTATCGACCCCAAATTAGAAAAAGAAATGGCGGTCGCAAGGTCTTTGGTGGAGCAAATTCATGCCCGCAGGCAGGAAGCTGGAATAAAACTCCGTCAGCCGTTGTCCCGAGTTACAATTAAAGGTCCGGATATGTCCTTGCGCAAGGAATTAATAATGATCATGGGGGAGGAACTAAATACCAAAGAGGTGGTCATTAAAAATTCCCCTATTTTACAGATTACCCTTATCACACATATTTCCCAAGATCTACTTTTAGAGGGACAAATGCGGGAAATAATAAGAAGTATTCAAGATCTCCGCAAAAAAGAAAACATTTCTTATGACAAGTTAGTAGATGTTTCGTATGAGATGTCCGAAATAAACATTAAAACAGTAGAGAAATTTGAGAAAGAAATCAAAAAAAGGACTTTAACATCATCCCTTACAGCAGGTGGCTCCTATGCGCTTATCCATTAAACTACCCCTTCTACTACCGGCTATTTTAATATGTGTTTTAAGTCTGTCGGTTTTGTACTCCACAGCGCCGAATCAGGCCGTAAGCCAACTAAAGTTTTTGGGGGTTGGTCTCGGCGTCTATCTATTAATAACAACCATAGGAATAGGTGTTATTGCCAAAAACGCATGGGCAATATTCTTTTTTTGTCTTTTAATAAATTTAATCCCCGTTATTTTTGGTCCCGAAGTTAGAGGGAGTAGGCGTTGGATATATTTGGGTCCCTTTAATTTTCAGACATCGGAGCTTCTAAAATTTGCTTTTATTATTTATCTTTCCAAAAGTCTTTCTAAGATTAATATCAACAGGGTGTCGCTTTCCTTGATATTTTTTCTTCTTGGGGTAGTTATTTCTATATTCCTGATTTTTCTAGAACCCGACCTTGGAACAGCGGTAGTGCTTTTACTAATTTTTGGCACGCTTCTGATTTTCTCAGAGATACACTTAAAACGGGCACTGATTATGGCCTTTTCCGCGCTAATAATTATTGCTCCGTTGTGGTTTATTCTTAAAGATTATCAAAAAGAAAGAATTACAAGTTTTCTAAACCCCGCCAAGGATACTCTTGGGACGGGTTATAATGTTTCACAGGCTCAAATTGCTATTGGTTCCGGAGGCTTACTAGGAAAGGGTTTTGGAATGGGAAGTCAGTCGCATCTAAGATTTTTGCCCGAATCTCATACGGATTTTATTTTCGCCTCGTTTGCCGAGGAGTGGGGGATTGCTTTTTGTTTTATTCTTTTGGGACTTTATGGGATAATTTTTCTTATTATTGTTAAAACCGCCCTCAGTTTAAAGGATATGTTTGGGGTTTTTTTGTGTCTTGGGATCGCATCTTATTTTTATTGGCAATGTTTTATAAATATCGGAATGAATCTTGGATTACTGCCTGTTACCGGAATTCCTCTTCCTTTAATGTCAAGCGGTGGAAGTTCGCTTGTTACAAGCTTTGCTATTTTGGGTCTTGTTCCAACCCCCAAACAAATTAACAGTTGATCTGTACCGCTATCTTTAGTAGAATCAGGCCCGTATGTCGGAAAATGCTGTTGTTTTAATTAATGGTAATCAATATCTTGTGTCGCCGGGACAGGAGTTTTTTGTGGATGGTGAAGATGTTACCGAGCCAAAAGTATTACTAATTTGGGAGGACGATAAAGAAGTTATTGTTGGAAAGCCTTATTTAGACAAGTACGCTGTAAAAATTGAGAAAATTAAAAGCGAAAAAAGCAAAAAGGTGACGGTTTTAAGATTTAAAGCAAAGTCCCGTTACAAAAAGACAAAGGGTCATAGGCAAATGGAAACATTAATAAAAGTTACGAGTATCCTAAAACATGGCGCATAAAAAAGCAGGTGGATCAAGAGCTAGGCAAGGTGGAAATGTCTCTGGTAAAAGGCTTGGAGTAAAAGTATTTGGTAGCGAAGTAATTGATGGGGGATCTATTATAGTAAGACAACGGGGAAACGCTTTTAAACCGGGTGCCAATGTTGGATCTGGGCGTGATCGTACCTTGTTTGCTAAAGTTCGTGGAATTGTTTCCTTTAGGAAAGCCGACGGTAAAAATTTTATTGATGTATTACCTCAACCGCGGATAAAGGCCAGTATCTAATCCAACTTTTTCCAATAATATTTTTCGCGGGGAGTGTTCCCCACTGCCTAGAATCGCTACTTCTTTCCCTATTGTCTCCCATTACAAAATACTCACCTTCGGGAATTTTAAATTGAACCCACTCCTTTAAAAACGATTTTCCGGTGGTAATTATTTCTTCCGCTAAGTATTTTTCGTCTAGGACTTTTTTGTTTATATACACGGTATCGCCTTTTATTTCGATAGTCTCGCCGGGAAGACCAATTATTCTTTTTACATAATCGTATTGTGGGGCATTGGGGTATTCAAAAACGATTATGTCACCTCGCGCGGGATGTCCAAAACGGTACGACAGTTTACTAACAAGAAGATACTCACCGTCATGGAGATTGGGTTTCATGCTATCGCCTTTAACCTGAAAAGGTTGGGCGATAAATACATAGACAACAACAAAAATCAGTGAAGATACAACCACAGTTTCCAGAATATCAAGGAAAAAAGATCCGATGGATGATAGAATAGCCATAGGTACAGATTCTAAAGAGTAGATGGTGAGATAGCAAGAGATTATTTTGGGTTCGTAGCTCAGTTGGTTAGAGCGTCCCGGTCACATCGGGAAGGTCGGGGGTTCAAACCCCTCCGAGCCCACCATCGCGTGCATCGCGTTAAACGCGATTGACGCGATGAGTGTCCTGAGCAATTCGACTACGCTCATTGTTATAACTTGCCAAGGACATTTGATCGAAAGTTTGTTACAAATGCTTAAACACACAATCGTAGCTAACACCATATATCAGCTTTTAGGAAAATTCATTTCCGTCTCTGCCACTCTACTTGTTACTGTTTTTATAACCAGAAGTCTTGGAGTTGAAACATTTGGTCAATTTTCTATCGTTATTTCCTACATTGCTCCTTTTTATGTTTTTGCCGACTTTGGAATTAATGCCATCGTGGCTCGACAGTTTTCAAAAGATGGTTTGCTTATTGCCAATTATTTTAAATCAATCCTTTTTCTCCGGATCACTATTTCAATAGCCTTAATTGCTGTTGGGATTTTGTTATTAATTTTTATTCCGTATACCCCACAAGTTAAGCTTTCAATAACGATCGGCCTTTTAACAGTTTTGGCACAAGCGATATTTAATACCAGTCAAATTATTTTTCAAGTTAAATCCCGCTATAAATTATTTGCCGTATCTCAGATCGTAGGATCCCTTTTTCTGGTTTTGACCACATTTTTTTTAGCTAAGTATGGATTTGGAGTTTTCTATATAATTTTCACGTTTGTTCTTTCAAATATACTAACGAGTATAGTCTCATTATTTGTTATACGGAAAGATACCAAATCGGCAATCTCCATCATCGATAAAAAATACCTTAAAGAAATTCTAATCTTATCGGCCCCGCTTGGTATTTCGTTGGTCTTAAACACTCTTATGGTTAACGCGGATAGGTTTTTACTATCCGTTATGACAACAAGTGCGTCAGTTGGATCATACTTTCTGGCCTATAAATTGTTTGAAATCTTGCTTGTTATCCCAACTTTTTTTATGAATAGTGTTTATCCTTATATGGCAAGAATTGCTGATAAACCCGGAAACAGCTTTAAAGATATTTTAGCAAAGTCAGTATTGATTCTTACTGCTTTATCTCTAATGGCAACTCTAGGAACAATCATTTTTGGGAAAACTATTATTTCCTTGATATGGGGTGAGGGAATGGTGGGATCTTATCAGCCTCTAATAATTTTAACCGCTGGATCGGTAATTTTCTTTATAACCTCGCCTTTAAGCTGGGCGCTAATTGCAAAAGATAGGCAAAAAACCTTTCCGATGATTTATGGGATTGGCTTATTGTTTAATGTTATTGCAAATTGGATATTAATTCCGCGGTATAACTTTATCGCTTGTGCCTATACCACTGTCGCGACTGAATTTCTCGTTCTGTTACTGTTGTTATTTCAATTTTCAAAATTAAATCGGGTTTCACCCTAAAGGGTGAAACCCGAACTCAATTAGTATCACTCCTCATTAAACGAAAAAAATCTTTCTGCCTTGTTGGAATTTCCGGCCGGATCTGTAACATCAAGTGTTATTTTGTTTCCTCCTTCAACGGGATAAATTTGCGCCGAAAACGATCCATCTTCTTGCATTACAGCAATTTGTCCGTTAACAGTAACTTTTGAGCCGCCCTCTGTTTTTCCAAGGACTTTTAGGGTACGGACTTTGCTGGAGTAAGTTTTACCTGCCTCCGGTTCCAAAATTTCTATTTTTGGTTTTTCGTTATCAAACGATATTATTTGATCCACCGACTCGATACTTTTATTGCCAGCATCGTCATAAGCGACGGCGTAAAAGGTGTTTCTGCTGGGTTGAATTTTTACCTGCCCAAAATTAAAAGACCCATCTTTATCGGATATGGTGTCTGAAACCTTGGTACCGTTTAAATATAATTCCACTTTGGTTCCGTTTTCCGATGATCCTGAAATTTCTATAGATTCTTTGTTGGTAAAGGCGGGAATTTTGTTTATATAGGGGGGGATTGGGGACAGTAAATCGGAAGATAAAGATTTACTAGCGCCTCTAAAGTTTCTCCAAAAATTGTTAATGTTGGAAAATATTCCAAACACCCAAAGATACAGAATAAATAATATCGAAATGGCAAAAAACGCTCTTATAGCGATTTTTCTAATCATTAATTTGTGTTCTACTGTTTGGTGTCTTTGCATAACTCGGGACCTATCCCTTATCACAAGATTTATGACCATTTCCTTGATTATTCTCACTGCGAAGCAGTGAGGCGTAACAAGGTCTATCTAGATCTTACTACAAGTTTCGATCGAGAGTTCGTGGAGCCGTTTCCGAGGGTCGAACTCGGGACCTATCCCTTATCACAAGATATTAGAAAACAACCTAAATTTATTCACTGCGAAGCAGTGAAGCGTGAAAAGGGCGAACCTTTACTAACTTACTAAACTAGACGCGGATGGAGCCGTTTCCGAGGGTCGAACTCGGGACCTATCCCTTATCACAAGATATTAGAAAACAACCTAAATTTATTCACTGCGAAGCAGTGA